>Ga0180432_10000026_pt1 | contig 215382 bp, 205 predicted proteins | sample SS_ome_10_FD_132414 | JGI IMG/M metagenome (GOLD analysis project Ga0180432, IMG submission 132414) | Hypersaline lake sediment archaeal communities from the Salton Sea, California, USA - SS_1_MS_2 metaG | ecosystem: Environmental > Aquatic > Non-marine Saline and Alkaline > Hypersaline >... | reverse complement strand
GTTATGAAAATTGAGCCAATTTATAGAGCTTTACTAGAATTAGATGAAAGCCATAAAGCATGGAGGATATTATTTACCGCAAAAGGTGAAAGAATTATGCAGGAAAAAGTGCGGAAATTATCAAAAAAAGAACATTTAATACTTATATGCGGGCATTATGAAGGTATCGATAATAGAGTGGGGGAGTATCTAGTAGATGAATGTTTATCTATCGGAAATTTTGTATTAACAGGTGGTGAGATACCTGCGATGGCATTAACTGACGCTGTAGTGCGTTTAATTCCAGGTGTATTAGGAAATGTTGAGTCATTAGATGAAGAATCGTTTTCTATGGATACTAAAGCTGATAGTCCTTCGACTTGGTTCGATTTCTCTCACCACAAGTTGCTCAGGACAGGCGGCAAGTCCTTCGGCTTTGCTCAGGATAAACGATCAGTATTTAGTTATTTAGAATATCCTCAATATACCCGACCAGCTGAATTCAAAACAAAAGAAGGAAAAGTATTGAAAGTTCCTGAAGTTTTATTAAGTGGTGATCATAAGAAGATTAAAGATTGGAGGATGAAAAATAAACAAGAAATTTTACAGTGATGTTTTTATATTGTCAGAGTTTAAATAATGAAGGTTGAGTATCTTGACATAATTGATAAAAAGGGTAATGTTGTTGGTAAGGATACAAGAGAAAATTTGCATCATAGTCCGAATAAAATCCATATGACAGTTAATATATTAATTATTAACTCCAGAGATGAAATATTGGTTCAGCGAAGATCGTTAAAGAAAAGATATGGTGCAGGTTGTTGGGAAATTTCTGCGGGAGGACATGTTGAGAGCGGATCAAGTCCTGGAAAAACAGCAGAGAAAGAGTTAAAAGAAGAATTAGGTATAAAAGCGGAATTAACATTTATAAGTAAGAAGTTATACAAATTTGAGCATGAACAGGAATTAGCCCATCTATACTTCGGTTATAGTGATGGACCATTTGAAATTGACAGGAATGAAATCGAAAAGATTAGATTGATTAAATTTACAGAATTAGAGGGGTTTCTTAAGAGAAGAAATAAAGTTAAAAGTATGCTAGAGTATTGGATGCCAATTATTAAAAAGAACAAGGAATTAATATTTAAAAATATATTGTAGAATGATAGATTTAAAAAGTTTGTTAGAGCCCAAATCAATAGCAGTTATAGGTGTTTCTCGAGATAAAACAAAATTAGGGAGGTTTGTTTTTGAGAGTATTCTCAATCACGGGTATAAAGGAAAGGTACATCCGGTTAATCCAAAAGCCCAAAAGATTGGAAAGTATAAATGCTTTAAAGATGTGAAGTCAATACATGAAGAAGTCGATTTAGTTGTAATTGCTATTCCTTCGAAATTTGTTTGTCAGGTAATAGAAAACTGTGGTGAAAAGGGAGTTAAAAATGTTGTTATCATATCTTCAGGCTTTTCCGAAACTGGCCAAGAAGGATTGAAAGAAGAGTTAAAAATTAAAAGATTAGCAAATAGCAAAGGGATAAATGTATTAGGACCAAATTGTTTAGGAATTATTTCTTCTAATGTAAAGTTAAATGCTACATTTGCTATTAATGAGGTTAAAGAAGGTAAAATAGCATTTCTTTCACAATCAGGAGCTTTAGGTACATCTGTTCTTGACTGGGCTGAAGAAAGCGGAGTAGGGCTTTCACATTTTATATCTATTGGCAATAAAGCTGATCTCTCGGAAAATGATTTTCTTGAATATTTTTCAAAAGATAAGGATATAGAAGCAATAGCTTTATATCTTGAGGATTTTTATGACGGAAAGGAATTTCTGAAAATTACTTCTAAAATAGAAAAGCCAATTATTATTTTAAAGCCAGGTAAGTCTCAGGCAGCAAAGAAAGCTTTAGGTTCTCATACAGGGTCATTAGCTCAGGATGATCTTATTGTATCCAAAGCATTAAAACAGGCTAGAGTTTTAAGAGTCGAAACGATAGAGGATCTTTTTAACATAATGAAATTGTATTCTTGCGGAAAAGAAATGAAAGGAAACCGAATTGCAATTGTTACTAACGCAGGCGGACCCGGAGTCATTACTACAGATGCAGCTGAATTGAATGGGCTTAAATTAGCTGAATTGACTAATAAGAACCAGCAGTATTTGGCGTTAAAGCTTCCTGGAGCAGCAAATTTTAGAAATCCAGTTGATGTACTGGGTGATGCTTTGTCAGATAGATATCAAGTAGCTTTGAAGACTGTTGTTAAAGATAAAAATGTAGATGGTGTGATAGTTATACTTACTCCTCAATTAATGACCGAAATAGAAGAAACTGCTGAAGTTATTTATAATATTTCTAGAAAGACAGAAAAAAGTATAATATCAGTTTTTATTGGAGGAAAAGAAGTAAAGAAAGGAATTGAAATTTTAAAAAAGAAGGATCTACCTTATATTTGTTATCCAACAGATGCTGTTAAGTCTTTAAATAATTTATTAAACAGTAAAAAATTAAAGAAGAGAAAAAACATAAATAGGGTCAAAAATGTTGTTAGTAAAAAAAATAGATCTAAGGTCGGGAGTATAATTAAGGATAGTCATGGATCTATAGGTGCGCAGATATCCGAAAAGATATTAAAGTTGTATAATATTCCGGTTTTAGAATCCTATTTTCCTCAAGATATAGCTGCAGCGAGGAAATTTGCAAAGCAACTTTCATATCCAGTAGTTATGAAACTAATTCACCCTAAGCTACTTCATAAAGTAGATATTAATGCTGTCAAATTGAATATTAATGCTGACGAAGAATTAGGGAGTGCTTTTAGTGAATTAGAAAAACTTGCAAATAAATTGAAACTTAAAGAGTATAAAATTGAAATGCAGCATTTTGTTAAAGATGCTCTTGAGCTTATAATTGGAGTTAAGCTTAATAAGAATCAGTTTGTAGATTTAGATGGAGAAAAAATGTTAAGAAGGGGAGGATTTGGACATGTAATTGTATTTGGTATGGGAGGAATATATACGGAGGTTTATAAAGATGTTTCTTTAAGAATTTCTCCTTTTTCGAATAGGGATATTGATGAAATGATAAATGAGACAAAGGTAAGTAAAATTTTGAAAGGAGCAAGAGGCAGGAAATATAATTTAGGTAAAATTGAAGAAGTATTAGCTGGGTTGAATCAATTAGTTAATGACTTTCCACAAATATCTGAATTGGATATAAATCCTTTATTTGCTAAAGGAAAAAATGTCTGGGCAGCAGATGTGAAGATGATTTTAGATTAAATTTGATTAGCAATGCAGTTAAATCATAATTAGTATTAAGAATGTTTTTCATTGATCTTTTTCCAATTCCAATTTCTAGTTTGATTATAATTTATTTTTTTGAGAATTTCTTTCTCAATATCTATATTAAATATACCACATAAGTGAAGAATTCTTTGAATACAGTCACCTAGTTCTTCATAAAAGCCGTCTTTGCCCTTCATATTTTTGTGGCGGTATGCTTCAAATGCTTCAGATATTTCCGAATGTATAAGAGCTATCTTTTCGCCTACATTAATCTCGTCTTTTTTTGTCCCAAATCCTTTCTCTTCTGCTATCTTCATTATTTTCTCTGTAATTTCTTTTATGGTCATTTCTGATTATTTGATAATTTATTTAATTAATAGTTATTATAGTAGATTATACTACTATTTAAAAATTGGAGGGTATTTTAGAAATAATTTATCTAGGAATACGTCTTTGTATATTTGAACTTTGTTTTCCAGTTATGATTATACAGGCTATTAATGACGTTATTGGGACAGCTAGTATCAAACCAATGCTGCCGACAAGAGTACGTACTATTTCTTCTGCAATGATTTCTGTGTTGAGAATTTCGTTAAGTTCTGCGCCTGATGCAATAAAAAGCATAATTAATGGAAGTGCAGAGCCTGTGTAGGCGAGTACTAAAGTATTCACCATGGATGATATATGGTCCCTGCCGACTCTCATTGATCTTTTAAAAAGTTGCTGCCATGTAAAGGAAGAGTTTGCTTTAAAAAGTTCCACTATTGTAGAAACTTGGCTTACAGTTATATCATCAAGGATTCCTATGCCGCCGATTATTATACTTGCAAGCAAAATCCCTTGCATATTTAGAGGTTTATCAATAAGTTGTATAAGAAATGTTGCTTCATCTGTTGAGTAGCCTGTTAACCTGGAGAATTGAGTATAAATTGAAGCTAATATAGCAGTTAGAATAAGTGATATCAATGTCCCGATAAGAGCTATTGAAGTCTTTTTATTAAATCCATGTGATAAATATACAGAAGTTGTCATAATTATTGAGCTTCCAATAATACTTGCTATGATAGGATTTGCTCCAGACAGCATCATTGGTATTACAAATGCAATTAATATGATAAAACTTATTCCTAGTCCTAGTAATGATGTAAATCCCTGTAAACCTCCTATTAATACAACTAAAACTATAAAGATAATTAAAAGTGTTAATTGAGATTTATTTCGTATAGGTTCTTTTACATAATATTGCGTTTCATCAGCAACTTGTGTCTCAACTACATAAACCTTTTGTCCTTTTTTATAATTTAGAGAATCTAACTTTGGATCATCATTTGGGCTGGCTATGCTTTCAATTTGTTCTCCAGTTTTATCTCCTTCAATTATTTCTAAATTAAAGAAATAACAATTGCCTTTAGTGTATTCTTCAGGACATTCTTCATATAAAATATCAACTATTTTGGCTTTATATTTTATTTCCTGGTTATTGGAAGTATCTTCCTGAGCTCTTATGGGGAATGTAAAGAGTATAAAAATAAAACATAATAATGTAATTGTTTTCAATAGCTTTTTGCCCACTGCGGAGTTATTTTCTCAAGAAATATATATTTTTGCAAATAATATTATTTTTGAAAGTTAACATTTCTTATTCATTCAGTATTGCACAATTTTTGTAAAAAAACTATATAATTTTTAAGGAGTATAAATTTTAGGGTTTTAGGGAAATGTTACTGCGGTGGTCCGCCATTGGCGGATTTTTTAGGGTGTTTTTTGAGATACAAAAAACACCCTGTTTTTGCATTAAAAGATTTCTTCTATAATCTATTTTTAAATTTTTACAAAAAAGTTTATAGATGTATGTTTAGGTAAGGAAAGAACAACAGTAAGGTTCAAAGCGGTTTTTCAGTTATTGAATAAGAAATTTAAAAAAGAGAAATTTTTAATTTTTAAGATCATGGATAAAGATTATTTAGTATTAATTCATTCATATTTTTTTTCAAAAACACTATATAAATCGGATATATAGTTGATATATTGGGTATATTTGAAATATTAAAATTCTTTGTTATAATTACAAGCCAAAATGACTGCTTCATGCAGTTTTTTATTTTTTAAAATAGTAGCTATTGTTGTGGGTATTGAAGTAGAAAGTGTAGGTGAGGGAAGTGGAGAATCTCTGCTTCCTACAATTGTAATTCCTGGTAAAGGACGAATTGATATTGCTTTAGATCCTGAGATGTATCCGGATCCAAAAGATAATGGATATACTAGTTTTCAGGTTTTGTTCACTCCTTTTCCAATAAATGGAGGAAAACCATATTTAGTTTTAGGTAAAATTTTTGTTTCCTGGGGTGAATTAGTTATAACACATAGTTATTATATGGATGAAATCTTAAATTATGAAGTGAAAGCAGGATTCACTAGAATGGTAGAAAATGTGGCAAGAGTTTTAAAAGATGCATTACAAGAATGTCTTACTGGATCTACTCAAACTCTTTAATCAACTCGTCAATACCATATTTTTTTACTTCTTCTACTAAAGTTGAAGATTTGTCTTTCCTATGTGGAAGTCTTTGGGTATAAGGAACTGAATCTTTGTCTTGATAGATTATACCCGTAGCTATTTTTTCATCAGATTCTTTTGTTATATCAAAAGCTTTATTCCAATCAGATGGATCGTAATTTTTCTTATCTTCGAGTTTATAAACTCTCTGCTTGAACCACTCAAAAGTATTTACTTTGTTTAAAGTAACACAAGGCTGAAGCACTTCAAGAAATGAGAATCCTTTATGATTTACTGCTGATTTTATAAGTTTTACTAATTGTGTTATATCTCCAGCAAATCCTTTTGCAACAAAGGAAGCTTGTGAGACAAGTGCAATTTGAGCTGGAATAAGTTGATTCTCCACAACACCATAGGGGGCTGTTTTGCCAGGTTGTCCCTTTTTTGTTGTAGTTGTCGGCTGCCCAGTAGTTAAGGCAAATCTTTGGTTATTATGCATTATTACTGTGATATCATAATTGCTTCGTGCTGCCCATATAAGATGATTTATTCCTTCTTCAAAAATGCCGCCGTCTCCTCCGGTAGAAATTACAGTCATATTTGGATTTGCGATTTTTGCTCCTATTGCGACTGGGATAGTTCTGCCGTGTAATGATTTAAATGCATATGTATTCAATTTATCAGCTCCATTTCCACTGCAGCCGATATCATAGGTCATAATAATCTGATGAGGTTCTAAATCAAGTTCAACAAATGCCTGCTTCAGACTGCTCCATATAGAATAGTTTCCGCATCCTGGGCACCAATTTGGAGCAATTTTTGTATTAAAGTCTTCTTTTTTTGACATTAGTTTTTCTTTTTTAACTAATTTATATTTTTATTAATAAGTTCAATCAATTCGTCTTTAAAAAATGGCGTTCCGTCATATTTATTGATATGTGTTTTAATATCAATGCCAGTTTCACTTTTTAGTAATTTTGAAAATTGTGCTGAGTAATTATTCTCAACTGCTATTAAATTGTTTGATTTTGCTATTTTTTGTATTTTTTCATCTTTAACTGGATATACAATAGAGTAGTGGAGCATATTAATCTTTACTTGTGCTTGATTAATTTCTTTAATAGCATCTTCAATTACACCTTTCTGTGAACCCCAGCATATGATAGTATTTTTAGCATCTTTTGGACCATATAATTCTGGTTCGGGGATGTCTTTTTTAATCTGTATCATTTTCCTCATTCTTTTTTCCATCATGGCATTTCTCATATCGAGATCTTCTGTAGAGTATCCGTATTCATCGTGTTCGTCACTGTTAGCACAGAATAATCCATTTGTTGAACCAGGTATGGATCTAGGAGAGATACCGGATTCAGTTAATTTATATCTCTTAAAATCATTTTTATTTTCTAATTCAGCTTTATCTAATAATTTCCCTCGTTCAATTTTAATTCTTGAATTATCAAATTTCTCTGTTTGATACCAGCTTTCTGATAAATATTTATCTAAGAGTACAATTACTAATGTTTGGTATTTATCTGCAAGATTAAATGCAAGAGATGTTAAATCAAATACTTCATCAATATCACCCGGAGCAATTACAATTTTAGGAAAATCTCCATGTCCGGCATTAACAACAAATGATAAATCTCCTTGTTCTGTCCATGTAGGAGTTCCTGTAGCAGGACCAGGTCTTTGCGAATCAAATACCACTAATGGAGTTTCAGTCATTCCAATTAATGATAAACTTTCAGTCATTAGAGCAAGCCCGCCTCCTGATGTTCCGCAGGCTGATCTTGTGCCTGCAAAGCTTCCGCCAATTGACATTTGAACAGCAGTGATTTCATCTTCTGCCTGCTTTACAACAATTTCTAGTTTTTCTGCTCTTTGCGAAAGATAATGTAGTATTCCAGTTGAAGGAGTCATTGGATAAGCGCAGTAAAATCTGCATCCTGAAGCATATGTTGAAAGTCCTGCAGTCTCATTTCCGGTACCGATAATTCTGTTCTTGCTGTCTTTTTGTTTTAAATCGTATTTTGAAAAATTGTTGGATTTTACAAAATCAAAACCGCACTTTGTACAATTTATGTTTACTTCGATATCTTTTGATTTCTTCTTGAATATTTTTCTAGTGTTGCTTTCAATAATTGAATATTCATTAGTTAGTATAGCCCATACCGCACCTATTACTACTGAGTTACCCATAACGGGGAGTCCTTTATTTTTCTTTACGATTTCATCTATAGTTAGCCTAATTATTTTAATATTATTATCTGCGGTGTATTTATTTATCTCGTCAGTAATTTTAAAATTATCATCACATAAGAGGTTTCCATTCTTATTTATTTCTTTATAATGTTTATCGATAGATTCACTATTTAGAGCAATTAGTATATCTATTTTCTGTGTTACAGAATTTATTTTCTCATCAGAAAGATTTATTTGGAAAATCGAGTGTCCACCTCGAATCAGTGATGGGTATTCACTATATGAAAACGTCCACCAACCGAGATTTTTTAATGCCTTTGTAGTTATATACCCGGCGGTTTTAACTCCTTGTCCTGCACTTCCAGCAAATTTTAAAGATATTTCCTGTTTCATCACCAAAGGATAGTTTAAATTAGTAAAAAAATCAAGAAGAATAAAGATTTTTACTGATATTTATTATAGAAATTCAAAACTGTTTCTAATATTGTCTAAATTATAAAGTATTTGTTTTTTAGATAGGTCATCAGGGAGGATATTATTCATATGTGAAAAAGTATAGACATAATCATCATCAGTGCCTAGTATATAAGTATTACCCCATATTTCATAATAATCTTCATAAGGCTCCCATTGGTCATGTGTATATATATCTATAGTAAAGATTGTTATTTCTCCTTCAGTACTGCTTGTCAAGATAAAGGCAAAGATTGCAACATAGTCGTCGAAATAAGAACCTTCATCTTCTTCAACAATATAATCTTCCCATCCTTCTGTAAGTTCTATTGAAAAATTATATTCATCATTAGTATAAATTAATTCAGAAATATCATCACTATTATCATCATCTTGATCAGTATATTTGTCTTGTGAATTATCAGTATCATGATCCGATTCTCTTTGTTTATAATAGTAGTAACCGCCTATTGCTCCTACTGTTGTTACACAGCAGCATGAAAGAACTGCTAGGATAATAATTATAATTAAGATTGTGTTTTTGGAACTTTTCTTTGCCATAGTAGAATATTAATATAAAAAGTGAAGTAGTAAATTATAAGTTTTTATTTATTTAAAAACAAATATATGTGGGCTGAATATAGCTTACATGCCTAGAGGATATTAAGTTTTATATTAGGGATTGCTACTCCAAACTTCGTTTGCTACTTTTTTTCAATGTCTACTAGTTATATATATTTTAAACGGTCCGCAGTGCTAGTAGAGAAGCTGACACATAAATCGTATGTGGCGCGAGATGAAAGTGCACTGTTTTAGTATAGAGAAATATATTTTTTATTAAATTACAAAAATTTTTTTGTAGATATATATATTATAAACTTATTCCCTTTTTATGTTCTTTCGTGACCGAAAGAACCAAAGGTCCTGGGGAGTTTCAGTTTGTTCAGAGAACATCCGATAATTAAAATTTCTACCCAAAGTGAAACTCCCCAGACCCCAAACTTTTACGACCATATAATAGGAAATGTTTTTATATGTTGCATTGAAGGCTCGAAAATGACTTAGATTTATAGTAAAATTAGTAAAATGACTATTAAAGAACTCATTGAAAAGGGTGTAAGTAAATTAAAGGATTCTTCCAAGACTCCCCAGTTAGATTGTGAGATACTGTTGTTATTTGTACTTAGGAAGGATAGTGTTTATTTATTGGTTAATAAGGATGAAAGAGTTGAACAGAGAGAAATCGAAAAATTTAAGGAACTTGTATTAAAAAGAAAAAAAGGATCTCCTGTAGCATATTTGATTAATACAAAAGAGTTTTATAGTTTGCCGTTTTATGTTAATAAAAATGTATTGATACCACGACCTGAAACTGAAGATTTAGTTGATTTAGCTTTTATTGAAATTCAAAAGAAAATTAATGAGGATAAAGATTTAAAAAAGATGGTAATCTGTGATGTAGGAACTGGAAGCGGCTGTATTGGTGTCTCGTTAATTAATAGGATAATTAATGAGGAAGTTAATAAAAAGTATTTTTTCGAATTTGTTCTTACAGATATTTCTAAGAAAGCTTTAAAGGTGGCTAGAAAAAATTATGATGTTTTAATCAAAGAAGATAACAATATCAAAGTGGATTTTATTAAAACAAATTTATTAGAAAGAATTAGAGACGATATGGATATTATAGTTTCAAATCCACCATATATACCCAAGGAAAAAATTAAGTTACTTGATCATTCTGTTAGAGATTTTGAACCTGAGGTGGCTTTAGATGGAGGAGATAAAGGATTAAAAATTGTTAGAAAGTTGATTTATCAGTCTGTGAAAAAGCTTAATGAGGATGGGACTTTGTTATTTGAGATATATGAAGATCAACCAATTAACATTAAGTTTTTTGTAGAAGAGAACCTCGTGAATTGGAATGTTGATTTTAAAAAAGATTCTTTTGGTGAATGGAGATATGCAATTATTGAAAGAGATTAATTATTAAGCGGTAAGCATAAATCGAATAGCGAATGGCGGACAGCCATAGATCTTAACACGTGGAATGTATCAAAGCATTAACTTTCTTTCCTTCTTTTACTAATTTATTGTATTTCTTTACAGCTCTTTTAGATGTTAGAATTAGCAATTCAATTTTAATTTCTTTAGTTTTAGCCTTAAATCTATCTGATATTTCAACTGCTCCGAAGAATCCTTTTCCGATTATTATTACTTCTGGGTTACCTTGAAATAATTTTTCTGTTTCCCAATTGCCAATTTTATGGCTGGTGCCAAATAGCTTTTTAAGTTTGGGATAATCTCTTTCTTCGATATTATTGTTATAGATTAGTATATCGTGATATTGTTGGTCTTTTATGAATATTTTACCCCATTGTATTTTATTGATTTTGTTTCTCATATTAAATTATTAGTGGTTAGAGGAAAGCGACGAGTAGGGATTATTTCTCCTTAAATTTAATTGTTCTATATAAATGAATTTCAAGCTTTTTATGTTTCCATGTGTTTCCTAATAAGCCAGCTTTCTGACATAAGTGTGATAAAAATTCCTTGGCTGATTTTAAATCCTCCCAAACCTGAGGTAGAAAAGTTGCAGAATAAAACCCATAATGAATTATAACACCGGGTTTTTCTTCTTCAAGAATTCTTATTAAATCCTTTGTATTTTTATATTTTAATTTTTTTGGCTTATCAAGAACTGAAATTTCTATTTTAATTTTAGATAATTCCTGCTTTTTAAGCTGAGGGAAACGAGGATCATTAAAAGCTGCTGAATAAGTGTTTTCAATTATATCTTGATATAGTTTCTTTTTAGGGAGAAGTTTTCCAATGCATCCTCTTAGTTGTCCATTTTTTGTTAATGTTATAAAAGTAGCTCTTTTTTCTTTTAACTTTTTGGAAATGTCCGAATCCTTTATTTCTATTTCTTTTCCTGTTTTAAATATATGTTCAAGAGCCGATCTTGAGAGTTTTAATAATTGTTTTCTGTCTAATTTTGATATCTTCATCTACTATTTATAAAAAATAAATGAGCTGTAGCCCACAACTTTTGATTTATCATAAGCTGTATCGCCGGAGTTTTTGTAATCCAATAATTTTACCTTCCATTTTAATAATTTTGCTATTTCGATTGAGATTATAACTCCATCTGCTCCGCAGGCTTGTTCATGGTCTATTTCTGTATCTAAATTTAGTATTTGTTTATTTGTTTTATTATCAATTTTTTGAGCTTGTTTATAAGAAAGATAATGGCTTAGATCAGTACTGATAACTAATAATGAATTCTCATCCAGATAATTAATTATTGTGCCAGCTATTTCTTTATGATTTTGTATTCTACCAGTTATAAGAGGAATTATTGTAAATTTTTTTAGAATAGTTTGTAAGAAGGGTAATTGAACTTCTATGCTGTGTTCAAAAGTATGAATCTCATTAAGAACAGAAAAGGATGATTCATTTTGGATTTCTTTCCATAATTTTGAAGCTTGAATTATTCCTAGTGGTGTCTTCCAGTCAGTAAAATTAGTAAGAGCAATACCTTGAAAAAGTACTCTATGAGACGGTCCAATTATAAATATTTTATTGAAATTTTTATTTATCAATTGTTTATAAGCATGGACTGCAACTTGCGCCGAGTATTGGTATCCTGCATGAGGAACTATTACAGCTTTAGGATTTTTTATTCCTTTTATTTTTTTAGCTTTTTCTAAAAATTCATTAATCTGGTTTTTTAATTGATCAGGATCAGAGGAGTAGAAAGTCCCTGCTAAAACCGAAGGTCGTATAGTATTCATAAGTTATTAATTATATAATAAATTTATCAAATATATCTTACATAATATATCATAAATTTTATGGAGATCAGAGCTGATCCAGAAGAAAAGAAGCTTAGATCGAGAAGGAAAGCTATAAAGAAAGCAGCTATAGTTCTTTCAGGTATAGCTATTATAGTAGCTGTTAGTTATGGAGGGAGAAAGGTAAATTGGCTAATGAATACTCCCGAAGGACATGCTTATGCTCGTATGAAAACAACTCAATGGTTTGGAAGGTATTGTGGTGAAGTACTTCTTCAAGCGGGTAAGGAAAGATTTAATTCGTTATTTGAAAGAGAGGATTTCGTTTATACACCTGATGTTTTTAGATATGTTTGGGATAGAGATCAGGAAGGTTGTGTTAGTGCAAGATTTACTAGAAAAGTTGAAATCGATTTAGATAAGTCTATGAGAGAATCTGTAGCAGCAGGAATAGAACTCTTTGAAGCAAAGAACAGAAAAGGAGAGATGCTTTTTCATCAGTTGAGAATATGTAAAGATAGTGCTGCAAAGATGGGATTATATGCCAATTTACAGGTAGGAAATCCTGATACAACAATTTTTGAAAATACAGGAACTGAAAGAACGCATTATTTATTTATCGGATCGGCTAGTACTATGATTACTAGATATGTTGGAGTAGTTGATGATGAAGCCTCTCGAGAAGCAAGTAGTGGAAATCGTTTTAATTTACCAATTTTTCTAAATGGGAAAATGCATGAGCTAGAGGTAGGAGGAAAACTCGTTAGTGGAGAATTCTTAGATAATGCAATGACAATATGGAAAACAACAACTGGTGAAGTTGTTATAGATTTTATTCGAGATAGGACAGATATTCCTTCTGTTGACCAACTGGAATGGGCTACACAGACATCTCTTCCTTTGATTATTGAAGGAGAGATTGTAGCTAGGATTCCAGGTGATTCTACAGAGATTCCGGAAATCTTAGATGAGAGGGGTAATGTTATATTAGGAGAAAGAGAGATGGAAATGTTGTATGTATATTTTGCAAGCCAAGTTAGAGATGCTCCTCCAGTTGTTTATGGGATTACGGCAGATGGGGGGATAATTATTACAGTATTAACACCTGAGGTTGAGATGAAGGGGGTTTTAGATTATTTAAAAAATATAGGAGTTGTAAATGCTTTTGGAGGTGATCTGAATATGGGGACTTCAACAATAGTAAATTCAAGCGGAGAACGTTTGGTATATACTGCTAGTGGGCAATATAGATCAAGAGATCTAGATCCGGGTTTTACTGATGGATGGTTTGTTTTTTATTTAGAAGATTAAATTTATTTATAACTTACTCAATTTAACTCTTTTGAAAATACAAAACTAGAAATTTGTTTGCCTTTTTCTATCTCCCAATCAACTTCACCTGTAATTTTAAATCCATTTTTCTCCCCCAAATGTAAGACTCATTTATCAAGATATGGATGTTTTTTCTTAACAGGACAGTATAACTTAGTACACTTATGCATGTGTGCTATTTTTTCAAGTATTTTGATAAGTTTGCTTCCAAGTCCTTGATTTCTATATTCTTCTCTTACAGTTATTATTGAGATATATGCGAGTTTTCCATTTTTATCGTGGGTTTTTAAACAATTATGATTATATGGAGGAAATTTATATTTTTTGTGTTTTTCCCAGCCCAGATATGCTAGTACCTTATCCTTTTCCTTAATAATGATAAGTCCTTCCTTAAAAGCTTTTTCTATGGATAATAAAGTTTTTTTATTTACACCTCCATTCCTAAAAGTTTCTTGTTCTATTGAAAGTATTTGTTTTAAATCATTCATGATATTGATATTTATTAATTATACAGATTTTCATATGACATTTAAATGAGAATTGCTTATAATCCAATATATGAAGAAACATATAATTGACCTCCATTGGTATAACAAAATACAATATATTGTTATAATAACAATGATTTATCTAAGATTAAATTATTTGATTTTAAGTTTAATTTTAAAGTTATTGGTAAGAGATTATGTCCCAGATCTTTCTCTTTAAATAAATGAGGATATAAGAAGTGTTTAAAGAGAGAAGATTTAACAGAAATGAACTATCGCAGATGTAAATATTATGAAGATAAATGATATGGTATATAATTAGTATCTTATGAAGTTTTTATATTATAATTTTCAATCAACCGGAGTAATATGTCAGAAGAAACTTTATCGGAAGTTCCTAGGAAGGAAAAGGATTTTGGAAGAAGACTTTTTCTGAAGTTAGCGGGAGCGACAGTTGCATTATTCGTTTTGTTTAGAGAAATCAAGCTGCCAGAAGGTAAACCTAGCCAGCAGGTATCACAAGCTTTAAGACTTATATTAAAACTCATACGTGAGAAACCTATTGATGGGGAGAGAAAAGATGTATTAGCTGCTTGGTTAAAATTTAATGGAGTTGCTGAGTGGGGGGATAAGAAGGGGTATGTTTTAGCAAGTAGCTGTGTTAGACATTTTCTTTACGGAGATGGTGAAGATTTCAATATAGACAAATTATTTACTGATTCGGTTTTGAAATTTAATAGGAAGGGAGAGAAAGATAAAAACATTGTACTTGCATGGGTATTTGGGGATTTAATTACTAAAAAGTTTGAATCGTTTCAGAGTGATATGTCTTTGGAGAATGAACAACTACCATTATCTCAAGAGGAATTAGAGGAATTAATTAATAGTTCGCAAGAAAAAAGAGTGAATTTTTCATTTACTACATCATCGGATTCAGTAAATAAAGATGTATATTATAGTCTCAATAGATTTACTTTAAGGGTTGCTGGGATAGCTAAGGCGAGGTTAAGGGAAGATGGACAACTAGAGGTCGTATTAACTTCAGTAGAAATTCAAATTTATGATGAGTATGATTGGCTAAAGGGCTCTTTACCTGTTAAAACAGGGGCGTATTTAGGTGTTGAAATCGACAACTTTTTTTATCGTGTTTTTGGTTTAACAAAGACCTCTGAAAATCTGAGGGGGATTTTAGGTGACGATCGTTTTGATAAGTTGTATTTTGCTCGACCTGTTGTAATTTTGGACGAAGAAGGAGAACTTTTGGTTAAATATAGATTGGCGAAAAATTTTATTGTAAAGGCTAATTATAGTTTGCCTGAAATTCATTTTGAAGTTCCTTGGAGCGATTAAAAAGGTATCACTTCCAAACTCCTTCAATCTTTGTTCCACACTTATCACATTTCCCATTCTTCAATCCCTCAACTTTAGTATACCCCCAATCACGCTGGATAAGTAAATTATTGCATTTCGGACAAAAAGTGCTTTGTAAATCTTCGTTAAATGTGTTTCCTGCATAGACATATTTTAGTCCAGCTTTCTTGCCTATATCATATGCCTTTTTTAGTGTTTCTATCGGTGTCTCCAGTTTATTTTTCATTTTATACGTCGGGCTGAATTTTGTTACATGCCAAGGTATTGATTTAGATATAGATGCAATGAATTGAGCAATTTGTTCCAATTCTTTATCCGAATCATTTTCTCCAGGAATTATCAATGTTGTCAGTTCTACCCAAATGCCTTTTTTATAATAATATTTAATATTATCTAAAACCGGCTGTAATTTTGCCTTACAGATATTTCTATAAAATTTTTCAGTAAAAGCTTTCAAGTCAATATTTATTGCATCTAAATAAGGAGCAATTTTGTCTATAGCTTCTTTAGATGCATATCCGTTTGAAACATATATATTTTTAATTCCTTCTTCATGAGCTAGTTTTGCAGTGTCATAAGTATATTCGAAGAAAATTGCGGGTTCATTGTAAGTGTAGGCAATAATTGGAATATTATTTTCAATACATTCATTAACAATATCTTCTGGCGATAAATCATAGAGTGGGGGAATAGGGAAACTTGTATCCTTTGAAGCTTGTGAAATCCATGCATTTTGGCAGAAAGTGCAGGCAAAATTACAGCCGATTGTACCAATTGAATAAACCGAAGATCCTGGTAGAAAATGGAAAAATGGTTTTTTTTCAATTGGATCGATTCCGCTTCCAGAGGACTTGCCATATACTAAAAGATAAAGGTTACCATCTTTGTTTTGTCTTATGCCGCATATCCCTGTTTTGCCTTCTTTAATAGTACAATAATGATTGCATGCTGTACATTTGACAGTTTTATCTTTTATCTTCTTGTATAAGGTAGCTTTTTTCACTTCTACTTATTAATTTTAAGTTTGTCTAATATCTCTTTATGTACTTCTTCGATGGATTTTTCGCCGTTTATTTCTATTGCAATATTTTGATTCTTGTATAATTCTAGCATAGGATTTAGCTCTTTTATATCTTTATTGATTCTTTTAGTAGTAGCCTCTTTAGTTTCATCCTTTCTTTGATAGAGTTTTGCTCCGCATTTATCGCATATCCCTACAACTTTTGGTTTAGGAGATGTATTCACATTGTAAATAGCACCGCACTTTTTGTTAGAGCAAGTCCATCTTCCTGAAGCCCTGTGGACTCCTTCTTTTTTAGATATCTTGATGTAAATTATATGATTAAATTTGTGTTTTTTATTAAAAGCTTTAGCCTGAGCAATTGTGCGGGGGAATCCATCCAAAATAAATCCATTTTTATATTTATCTTTAGATAATTCTTTAGATACCAATTCTATTACAAGGTCGTCGGGCACATAATTACCATTATCTATATAGCTTCGAATTTTTTTACCAAGTGGAGAAGAAGTATCTATTCCTCGAAAAATGTCTCCGCTGGATATATGAGGAATGTTTAATTTTTTAGAAAGAAGCTTTGCTTGTGTTCCTTTACCGCACGATTTTATCCCTACAAATAGTGTTTTCATGTTGAAAATTAATAATATAAATTAACAAATATTGAGAATATCCAGAATATAGATGATACAGCTAGAATTAATATTGAGAAAATGCCTAAAATTTTAGGTGCAAACTTTTTAATTGGAGATGGATCGAAAGAAAGTGAAGGATCAAAGATATATCCAAGCAAAATACCACATACTAATCCTCCTATATGAGCCCAGTTGTCTATTCCAGGTACTAAGAATCCAAAGAAAAGATTATAAAGCACAAAGGGTACTAGCTGCATTTCGTCAATAGGAAGGTCAAAAGTGTATCTTTTCTTTGCCCAGCCGTTTCCAAGGAGTAATCCGGTAAGTCCGAATAAAGCCCCAGATGCTCCGGCTGAAACTCCTGTAGAGAATACAAGACTTAGGATACTGGCAGATAGAGCACAGAGTATATAAGTTGCTATGAATTTGGTTTTTCCGAAAAAGTTTTCTATAAATGGACCTAATTGGTATAAAGTATATGAATTAATAAGAAGATGTATAAAGCCTATATGAAGAAAGGCACAACTTATGAGCCGCCATACCTGTCCCATTAAAACCGATTCTTTATACAGTGCGCCAAACAGAAGTAGTATAATGGTATTAGTTGATCCTCCCAACAATTCCATTGCAAGCCAAATAATTATATTGATTACTATAATTATATAACTGATTTTTACATTAGTTTTAATTAATAAAAGGTATCTTTTCATCTTTTTTCTAATTAAATTACCATTATTTATTATATACGATTAAGTATTTCTTTTGTAATTTTTTTTAGTATATACTTCGGACTTTTTTATAGCAGAAATATGAAGATAGATAGTAAGTAATACAGGTTTTAATTAATTTAGAGAACTTATTTTATATAAACAGTGATAGGGGAGGTTATTTTCTTAGATCCATCAATACTTTCAATTTCCGCCCAGAGATAATAAGTGCCTGGTTCTGAATTTTGCCAACTGACCATATATTGACCAGTTTCGGTAGTTTTTTCTCCTATTCCGATTTCAAATGGATCACTTGATAATTTCTGAGCATAGAATATAACTTTTTCAGTATTAGGAAGAAAGCCTTCTGTTGATAGTCCATATATATCATCGGGTAATGTTATTTCAGAGTAATATTCTGGGTAAAGAATTGTGAAGTTTTCTGTAGTAGTTCCCTCGCCAGTTTGAGGAAGTTCTATGTTGCCTTCAGGATAGTAAGATACTGAAGACAAATATACAAGAGATCCAAGAATAGATCCAGCGCATATAATTACTACCGGCATAGTTTTACCCATAATATTCATAAGGTCAAGTTTCTTTTCAATCCTTTCGATTTTTTCTAACAAACCGCCAATAGATTTTTTCTCTTGTTTTTTTTCTGAGGAGTTTTTTTTCATATGATTTTTATTTGTGATAAGTATTTAATAATAAGATACTAGATTATTATTATTGTGTAAAGGTTTTCGATAGATTGATTATAGAGAATAATATTTTATTTTTTAGGGATTCCGTCAGGCCAGCAGTGGTTTTTGAAATCGCAATTTTCACAAAGTCTGTATTCTTTAGTTCTATTAAAATTTAAATTTCTTATCTCATCCATAGTTTCTTTAATTAGTATTTTTAAGTCCTCGATCTGGTCTCTGGAATATCTAAACATTTCTTTTTTGGGCTTTTTGTGCGGTTTAGGTTCAATAAAATCAAATTCTCCCTTTACTACTTTATAATTGAAATTTCTATCTAATTGCGATAAAAGTTTATAAAATAAAATTTGTCTTAGTAAGTCGCCATCTGAATATTTGGTTTTACCTTCAATTTCATTTCTAGATTTAGGGGCACCAGTTTTGTAATCTATGACCTTGACTTGTTTTTTGTCTTTATCCACCCATTCTATTTTATCTACTTTTCCTGTTAATGGTATATTCCCAAGCCTGATATTTCTTAATCCGAAAGGGTATTCTGTAAAAATTGGTTTTTTGAAATTCTTAAAATTATCTTTGTAATATTCGTCCAATACTTTTTTACCTTTCTTGAGTAATCTTGAAAAATCGTTTTCATGAAGTATTTCGTTTTCTAAGGCTTTTTTATATTCAGATACGAGGTAGCTTTTGCTTGGCAATTTATTTATCTGTTTATATTTTTTAAAATAATTCTCTAATGATTTATGCATAGCAGTTCCAAATGCAAGATGTGGGGGTTTTGCTCTTGGTGTTTTTAGTATATTATTTAGCTTGAATTTATAGGGACATTGCAAGTAAGTATTAAGTGCTGTAACACTTAATTTAAAATTAGATATTATTGAATTTAGGAAATCATTTTCTTCGATCTGCCTATTGTTGGTTTTGGGTAATTTTAATTGTTCCTGTATGTTTTCATTAAATTTATTTTCGATAGAGTTTGTATCAAATTTTTCTGTATATTTAGTATCTATTTCGTGCATAAACATTGAAGGCACGCTTTCTTTTCTATAGCCCTGACTTGAATACTTATCTGCATATGTTATGAATATTTGTTTTTTTGCTCTTGTTAGAGCAACATAAAAAAGTCTACGATCATCCTCATTCTTTTCTTTATCTTCTAAATTAACATTTTTAAGTATTCCTGATGGCAGCTTTAGAGGGTCTCTGAATACTTTATTCCCCCATTTTTTATCAATACATTTTGCTATAAACACATAGTCGAATTCTAAACCTTTAGATTTATGTGCTGTTATTAACTTAACTGCATCTTTATCTTCATCTCTAATATTTTCTTTGATTTTTATATTGTTTTCTCTCATTAAATCAATGTTCTTGAGGAATTTTTCTAAATTTAGAGTATGGTCATTATAATTTATATTTTTTATTTCATTATAGAGCGTATTTAAAGTATTAATGCGGCTTATGTTGTATTTATCTGAAAGAATATGATCTAAGAAACTAGATTCCTGTATTAAATTCTCAAAAAATTTTGTAAATGTTAGATTGGAAGCAGATTCCTGCCACTTGTTTAAATCGTTTACAAGGTCTATAAGCTTCTTTGGGTTTGATAAATCTATTTCGTTAAAAATATCCTGATCTAATATCACATCGATGATATTCATCTTTTTTTCAGTTGCGAATCGTGAGAGTTTTAATATATCAAGCCTATCTAAATTTAAGAATTCAAAGTTAAGCAGTGTAAAAATATCTATATCATTGTTAGGCTTAGTTTTTAAGTCGTTGATTACCTGCATTAATAAGAGTAGCTTGTTAATATCGCTGTCTTCAAGTATGTTTTTCTCTGTTGATATTTCGAACCTTATATTTACACTTGATAAGGAATTTTTTATATCATCTATATCTTTATTCTCTTTAACGAGTACAGCTATTTTGTCTGGATCAGTTCCTTTTTTGATTATTTCTTTAATTTTTTGCGCGAGAAAATAATTTTCTATTTCTCCGCTTGGGAACTGGGCTATTTTTATAGGGATATCCGATCTTTTTAATTTACTCTTAAGATTTTTATCCACTTCTTTTAATTTTAATACATTTTTCTCTATTAAACTTCTTGATGCATCGAGTATTAACTGGCTGCTACGGTAGTTTGAAGTTAAAGTTATAAGTTTTGATTTTTCAAATAATTTTTTGAAGTAGAGTACATTTTCTAATGAGGCTCCTTGGAATCTGAAGATAGATTGTTCATCATCACCGACTACAAAAATATTAGGCTCTTCCCAATGGTCTGTTAATAATTTAATAATCTCGTTTTGGGCAGAGTTAGTGTCTTGATATTCATCTACTAATATATAAAGATATTTTTCCTGGAGAGATAATTTCGAGTCTTGATTCTCCTTAAGTTTAGAAACAACCAGATTTATCATATCTTCAAAGTCATATCTCTTATTTTCCTTTAACTTTTTTTGATATTTTTTGTAAATAGATAATAGTTCTTTTTGTTTTTGAAGATCTTGTTGTTCTTTTTGGTATTTTGAGTATGGTTTGTTAGTTCTTGGATTTATTTTCTTATCTATATTTTTAACTCTTTTTTCTTCATTATCAAGTATAGTTTTAAATTTAGTTGGAGTTATTCCTTCTCTTTTGAGTTCTTGTATCTTATTTACTAAACTGTTTATATAGTAATAGGGAGAATTCGCAGGACGTAGAAGATCTAAATCGGTTGAATCAATGATTTCTTTAAACAACTGTATTCTTTCTAGTTCTGATAAGGTGGTAGTATCTTCAGATATTAAGAAATACTCTGAAAATTCATGAATAACATTAATGCAAAAGGAGTGGAAGGTGTTGATATTTACATAGTAAGCAGCTGTACCAATTATATCGATAAGCCTTTCACGCATTGTTTTGGCTCCACTTTCAGTAAATGTTAAAGCAAGAATATCATGGGGATCTGTATCAGTTTTTTTTAATATGTTTGCTATACGCATTGTAAGGGTCAAGGTTTTACCTGTACCTGGTCCAGCTATTATCATTATTGGTCCGTTGATAGCTTCAATAGCTTGCTTTTGTTCCTTGTTTAATTTTTTATAGATATCGTTAAATTTAGACATAAAGTTGTTTGTTAATCAAGATAAACTTGTGTTTCTATCCATCTTTGATAATCGCTGAATCCTTTATTCTGTCCTTCACCTAATTTTATTGCTTTTTGAAATTGTCTTACATGGCTGGAAGCATAGTCAACTGCATGAACAATTGCAGCTTCAATAGTTGCCTGTTTAATTGGGGAGCCGTATTCAAATTGGACTTGATGTTGGTGGGATAAAATTATATGCTCTAATTTCATCCAAAGTTTTTTAGGAAAATTTTTAGGTAAGTAAGATTTCACTAATTCTACTCCCTGCGTAATATGTCCGATTAATTTTCCAGCTGTTGTTCTAATTATTGATGTGTTTTTAACTTTAAGCTCATATACTTTTCCAATATCATGAAGTATTATCCCAGCTATAACTAAACTCCTATCGGCTTCTTTATAGTATTCAAAAATTGGTTTTGCTGTATCTATCATTTCAAGAGTATGTTCCATTAACCCCCCAATGAAATCATGATGCACTTTTTCAGCTGCGGGAGTTCTTTTATATCTTTTTACAAATGTTTCATCTTTAAAAATATTATTTAGAAGAAGTTTTAGATTTTTATTTTTTAGCTTGGTTATTTCTTCTTGGATTCTTTTATACATTACATTTAAGTTTTTATCACTTGCTTGAAGGAGGTCGGTAATATCATAGTCTTCTGTTTTATTAAGTTTTTTAATTATGAATTGTAGTTTTCCATTGTATCTGCTTATATCTCCACTGACCTTAACTACATCTCCGGGATTTAGGTTACGTATATCACAATTATCAAAGTTGTCCTGCCAAATTTTAGCTGCAATTTCACCTGATCTATCTTGTAACACTAATCTATAGTATAAATTTTGGTTTCTTGTTTTATGTTGTTGAATTTCTTCAATAGAGAATACTTCGTCAGTTACTGAATTTCCTTCTTTTAGATCTTTAACAAATATTTTCATTAATTTTAAGTAATAATTTAATAAGTATATTTTCTCAAAAATTCGTTTCAATTTAAAGTAAATTTTATTTGATAATAGTATTGTATTTGTTATATCATTTGTTTATAACTGTAAGATATTTTAATTTTTAAAATAAATAAATGGACGAGAAAAAGAGATTAAAGATAAATGTTCCTTCTGATAGGGCTGAAGCTAGATATAGTGATTTCACTATTGTTGCTAAAAATGTACTTGGTTTTAATATTGATTTTGCTCAAAGAATTCCAGGAGGGAAGCATTTAAATCTTGTTGCAAGGATAGCAATGAGCCCGCAGCATGCAAAGTTATTCCATAAAATTTTAGAGAAGAATATAGAGCAATATGAGAAAAAATTTGGAGAGATAAAAATGCCGGAAGTTTCTAAGCCGGTAAAAAATCAAGGTGTGATTCACTTTACTAAATAATTTTTAGTTGAAAAAGTATGTTGAAATTTTAATGAATAAATTGAAATTGTTTGACGTTATAGGTTTTGTATGTCATACTATAAATAGAATTTAATTACTAAATGTTATGGATTTAAAAGATATATCAATATTAATTTTAGCCGTTGGGATAAGTACAAGTTGTGTTGGAATTAGCATTCAGATAATGAGGCTGTTGTCTGTCATTACTGAGAATGTGAGAGATTTACGTAAGACCGTAAAAAATGTGGGAGTTTTGACTGATGATCTTGTTAAGAATCAAAGGTTGATTAAGGAAGGGATTGAAACTATTTTAGAAATTATTCAGAAAATAAAAAATACTGTAAATTTGTTGTCAAATAAAATAATTCAACCTATTACAATAATATTTGGCTTTCTTACTTCTGTTAGTGAATCGGTGGAAAGAATAAAAAGCAAATTTGGTAAAAAAGACAAATAATTTAATTTATCTATTAAATATAATAAAAGGATGAGCAAAAATGATGGTTCAATTTCATTTGTATCAGGAGTTGTTTTAGGTGCTGCAGTTGGAGGTTTGATGGGGATTCTATTCGCTCCTGATTCCGGAGATGAAACGAGGAAGAAATTATCTAAAAAGGGTAAGAAGATGCTAAAAGGTATTAAAGAGGGTGCACAGGAAGTTGGTGAAAAATTAGAACCTAAAATTGAAAACGTTAAAAAAGAGATTTCAGAGAAGATTGAGGAAGCCAAGGAAGGTTTCAATAAGGGAATGAATACTGTTAAAAAATAATGGGTGTTTACATTTTCTCAATAAATCACTATAATTACAGTCCTAATGTCGATTCAAGAATATAATATTAGTTTATTTACTTATGGTAATAGAATTAAATAACCAAAATTTTGAGGAAGAAGTGATTAATTATAAAGGGTTGGTGCTAGTAGATTTTGGTGCACAATGGTGTGGTCCGTGCAAGATGATTGAGCCTGTAATTGAGGAAATTGCTGTTGGTTTCGAGGATAATGATGGGATTAAAATATGCAAGCTTAATGTTGATGAAGCTGGAGAGATAGCACAAAAATATGGAATAATGAGTATTCCTGCATTAAAGTTTTTTAAAGATGGAAAAGTTGTTGATGAGTTTGTCGGTTTACAACCAAAGCAAGTTATTGAAGGAAAAATAAATGAACTTATTGAAAAGTAAACTTTTATGATATAATATCCGTATTATATGGTTATATAATTGTACAAATGGCGATAGACAAAAGTAAGAAAAAGAAAATAATTAAGAAGTATCAGATACATGAGAAGGATACTGGTTCTCCCCAAGTACAGATAGCTATACTGACTGAGAGAATTGATGAGTTGACTAATCATTTATCGAAGCACAAAGGCGATTTCCACTCCAAGAGGGGACTTCTTCATTTAGTAGGTCAACGAAGGAGACTTTTGCAATATTTAGAGAAGAAAGATCCTAAGGAATTAAAGAAGCTTAAAAAAGATCTAAAAATTGATTAAAAAATTTATGTTTAAGTAAATTTATTTATGTGGGCAGTAAATGCCCATTTTTTTTATTATAGGTAAATTGCATAGGATGTTATTTAAACGGCGTAGAACATTATTCAAAAAGAGTAAAAAATTTAAAAAGAGCCTTAAAAGAAGAAAAAGGTTTAGGCTACAGTTTATGTTTCGAAAAGTAAAAGGTGTGGTTTTAATTTTATCAAAGAAAGTATTTAGAAATAAATTAGTGAGTTATGCTTCCTTAGCAATATTGATAGCTGTATTGGTAATAATTGGAAGGTTTGTTTTATTTAGTTCAAAATTTGATATCAAAACAATAGAAATAGATGGATATAATAATGTTGAAAAAAGTTTTCTGGATGATCAATTATCAGATATTATTGGCAAGAATATTTTCTTTATAAGGGCATCGGGTTTGAAAGAAGAGGTTTTGAATTACTCTGTTTTTATAAAGTCAGTTCAAGTTGAGAAACATTTACCAGATAGGATAAATGTTCATTTGGAAGAGAGGGTGCCTTACATGGTATGGATCAATTTATCTGGTTGTTATCTAGTTGATGAGGAAGGATTCGTACTGGAGGAAATTTTAGATTTTAAAGATCTAAAAATATCTGAAGAAGATGTTGATTTGTTAAAAGGATATGGTAATTTAAAGGAATATGAGGATAGTATTGAAGAAGCAAAAGATACGGATGGCGAAGATGAACAACAGAATGTAGATAATGAAAAAGAAGAAGATGATGAGACTGAAGATGAAGTAGAGGTAGAGGAAGAGGAAGAGAGGGAGGATGATCATTTAACTCTTGAAGAAAGATATGCTCAAATAGAGAAGGAGAGAAAGGAAGTTATTTCAATGGTGGATCAATTCTGGAGAACAAATACTGAGTTAATTCCGGATAAGTACAGTACTTACTCTTATATATATAGTTATGAACAGAAGGATTACCAAATACAGGAAGTTATGGACCCTGCTATTATTTCAGCTTCAAAATTGTGTATTGATATAGATTTTTTTTCAGAGAAGGTTCTGAAATATATATGGGAGAGTGAGTATAGGTTTGTGCTTAATTTTAAATTTATGCGTAAGATTGTTTTTTCTACAAGACGTGATTTTAATGATCAGATTTATGATTTGAAGGTATTGATACGGGATTTGAATAACGAAGGTAAGAATTTTACATATATTGATCTTAGCAGTGATATACTAGTATATGAATTTGAGGAATAAATTTGAAGAATTATTTATATACTGATAATTATCTGTATACAATCAAAATTTGATCGACTTGACAAAATACCGTAAGTAAGAAAAAATATACATACTTAATTAGAATTTTTGAAAATATAAAAAAGTAGGGTATATTAGTTAGTAGATAATTATTTATAAGAAAATATAAAACATGGCGAAAAGAATAATTACAGCTTTGGATGTAGGGTCTTCAAAAGTATGTGCTGTTATAGCTTCGGTTGAGGAAGATAATATGTCTCAGGTTATTGGTGTTGCTAGCCAGCCTAGTGCAGGTATAAAAAAAGGAGTAGTTGTAAATATTGATGATGCTATAAATACAATTGCCTCAACCTTAGAGGCAGCTGAACGTATGGCGGGTATTACAGTACCTTCGGTTTATCTATCAGTTTCAGGAAAGCATATTACGAGTATAAATAATAAAGGAGTTGTAGCTGTATCCACAGATGAGATTGTTCCTGAAGATGTTTTTAGAGCTATAGAGAGCGCTCGTACGGTATCAATTCCAGCTGGAAGGGAAATACTGCATGTTATACCTAGAGAATTTATAGTTGACTCGCAAGGTGGAGTAAAGGATCCTGTAGGAATGACAGGTACAAGATTAGAAGTTGATGCTCATATCGTTTCTGCTACTTCTACTGTACTACATAATTTATTGAAATGTGTACAGCAGCTGGGATTAAAAGTAGATGATGTTGTTTTTAGTGGATGGGCATCGTCAACTTCTGTTCTAACTGATACTGAGAAGGAATTAGGTGTTATGCTTTTAGATATTGGTGGAGGGATTACTTCTATTACGACTTTCGTAGAAGATGCAATTACTTATAGTGGTTGTGTACCATTTGGAGGTGTAAATGTAACTAGTGATTTAGCTATTGGATTAAGAGTGAATTTGGATGATGCGGAGAAAATAAAGGTTAATGCTGCTGATATACTTAAAGGAAATAAGGTAAAGAAAAAAAGTATTGATATTAATTCAAGTGATAAGCAGGATAAAAAATCTAAATTTGTTGATATTTCTTCTTTAGGTGTAGAAGGCATGAAAGAGATTGATCAAGGTTTATTTGATGAAATAATTGAGGCTAGGTTGAGTGAAATTTTTGATTTAGTCTTAGCTCAGCTTTCTCAAGCAGGTTCAAATGTTGAAATGCCGGCTGGGGTTGTCTTAACGGGTGGTACTGCACAATTGCCTAATATAACGAGAATAACTAAGAAGGTGTTTAAAGTACCGGCGAGAATAGGTTATCCGAAGAGTCTTGAAGGTTTAGTTGATGAGATTTCTGGACCAGCTTTTTCTACTATTCAGGGATTGGTTTTATATGGATCTGATAGTAATGGTGCAGGAGGAATCGGTGAGTCAGGAGGAATTTCTGGTGATAAAGGTGTGGATGTATTTTCTAAAGTAGGAAGATGGTTTAAGAATTTGATTCCTTAGAAATGTTAATTTTAAAATATGTTTTAATAGACCTATGTTAATAAAGCCACAATCGTCATCATTAGCAAAAATAAAAGTTATAGGTGTTGGTGGAGGAGGTAGCAATGCTCTTAATAATATGATTAACAATTATAACATTGAGGGAGTAGAATTTATTGCAATTAATACTGATGCTGCAGCACTTTCGTCTAATCAAGCAGAGGTTAAGTTGAGAATAGGAGAAGAGTTAACTCGTGGACTTGGAAGTGGAGGGGATCCTGTAATAGGTAGAAAGGCTGCAGAAGAAAGTATTGATTTGATACATGAAAATTTAGCAGGAGCTGATATGATTTTTTTGACTGCGGGGATGGGAGGTGGAACTGGAACAGGAGCTGCACCTATTATTGCTGGAATAGCAAAGAATTTAGGAGCATTAACAATTTCTATAGTAACGAGGCCATTCATCTTTGAAGGTAAGAAGAGAACAAAAACTGCTATGGAAGGAATAGAAGACTTAAGAGATAAGGTTGATACTTTAATTGTTATACCAAATCAAAGAGTATTAGAGATTGTTGATAAAAATGTTTCTTTTCTAGAAGCTATGAAAAAAGTTGATGATGTTTTAGGAAATGCAGTTAGGAGTATATCGAATCTTATAACTCAAACTGGTCTTATAAATGTTGATTTTGCTGATGTAAAATCAATTATGACGAATGCTGGTACTTCATTGATGGGTATAGGGTCTTCTTCAGGAGAAGATAGAGCTGCTGAAGCTGCAAGGCAAGCTATAGAGAGTCCTTTATTGGAATTATCGATAGATGGAGCCACAGGAGTGCTATTTAATGTTATTGGTGGAAAAGATCTATCTATGCATGATGTTGATGAGGCAGCTCAGATAATATCTAATGCAGCTGAAAGTAATGCAGATGTGATATTTGGCGCTACTATAGATCCTGATCTTGAAGATGAGGTTAATATCACTGTTCTTGCCACTGGGTTTGATAATGGTATAAGAGGTGAAGGTAGTCCAATTGGATTAGACAAAGCTGTTTCGAACCTAAAACCAGAGGAAGTTAAAACACCCAAAGATGATAGAAAGAAAAAGGTTAGAAAAGGTGAAGGTGATGATTGGTTAGAGACACCAGCATTTTTAAGAAGACAGAAAAAGGAGTAATATTTAATTTTCTTAAAGTTTATTATTTACTGTTGAATTGCAGTTATAACTAATCTTCTACTATTTAACCCCGGAGGTGAGCAAGTCATTAATGTTAGTGTTTTCCCTCCATTATTTTGTAATACTTCAACGTCATCAGGGTTAATTTCTTTAATTTTCTTTATTGTATATTTATAATTTTTATCTTCAAAATTTATTTTTATATTATCTCCTATATTTAATTTAAACAGTCTTGTAAAAGCTGTAACTACATCATCAGGATTTTTTTCTGCATAATCACCAGCAGCGCTATGTCCGTAAATTAATACATTTCCGTTTCCGCCAGGTAGATTAGATCCTTTGAAATGAGCAAGACCTTTGCCTAAGGCATCTTGGTATACACTTTCTTTACTACTATCAACATTTGCTGTAACGGGGGCTTCATTAATTTGAATTTCTTCTATAGTTAAATAGAATTGCCCTGTATATTCTTGGGTTTCTGAACTATCTTCATTGTCGTTTAATATATTTGAAAAGTAATCAGAACCAGGATCTGATATATATGATGAGCGTATCTCTTCATAACTTTGAGGTACGAGTGATATAATTTCTTGATTAAGTTTGTCGGAGAATTTGGCTTGTATAAAATGGATGAGATAGGGTTTCATTTGTCCATATAGTATTATAAAACCACTGAGTATAAAGACAAAGGGGATTATAAAAGATATTGGTTTAATATGGGTCAACTTTTGTGAAATTTTTAATGTTATTCTGTCTAGAACAGTTGCTATAGTAACTGTTCTTTTCTTTTTTTTAGTCTTTGTGGGTTTCTCTTTAATTTTAAGTGGTGCTTTTTTATATTTATATAGTGCCATATGTGCTACTTTCAATTAACTTACGTTAAATATCATAGCATATTTAGTGAGGATTGAGTAGGATATTTTCTCATTTTTTTAGTAGTTTATAACTCAAGAAATAGAGAATATGCTATTTGTTTAATTTATATTGTAATGATAAAATAAATGCTACTTTTAGAAATATGAAAATAAATAAGAGAGATAGAAAAAAATTAAAAAAGTTGATGAAACAAGGGCAAGTGCAAGGGTATTTGACACAGGATGAAGTGCTTGAGAAATTCCCCGAGATAGAAGAGGATTTATCTTTATTAGAATATATTATCATCAAGTTGCAAGAATCAGGAATAGAGATAATTGAGCCTATTGAGGAAGAAGAAGAACCAACGGATACTGAGAGAATGGATTTTGATCGTAAGATTCAAGTATTGAAAAAGATTCGTTCTCATATTTCTACAGATCCAATACGAGCATATCTTCATGAGATAGGAAAGATTCCTTTGTTAAATGCGGAGGAAGAAGTAATACTTGCAAAGAGAATTGAAAAAGGTGATCAGGAGGCAAAAGATTTATTAACAACTGCAAACCTGAGATTAGTTGTAAGTATAGCCAAAAAATATGCTAAAAGAGGACTTGATTTATTAGATTTAATTCAAGAGGGGAATATAGGTCTTATGAGGGCTGTTGAGAAGTTTGAGTATAGAAAAGGTTTTAAGTTCTCGACCTACGCAACATGGTGGATTAGACAGGCAATAACCAGAGCAATTGCCGATCAGGCAAGGACTATAAGAATCCCAGTGCATATGATAGAGACGATTAATAAGTTAAGTAAAGTCATAAATAAGCTTTCTGCGAAGCTTGGAAGAAGTCCTAAACCTGAAGAGATAGCTGAGGAAATGGACATGGAAATAGAGAAAGTACATGAGATTATTAAAATTGCGCAGAGACCTTCTTCTTTAGATGCACCTATTGGTGAAGATAAAGATAGTAAATTGGGAGATATTATCCCAGATGAATATAGTGTTCTACCCGCTGATATAGCGAGCTGGGCATTCTTGAAAAAACAGGTAAATAAGATGCTGAAGAATTTGACCGATAGAGAGAAAAAAGTACTAGAATTACGTTTCGGTTTAAAAGATGGTGTATCAAGAACACTTGAGGAAGTAGGACATGAATTCAAAGTTACAAGGGAAAGAATTAGACAGATTGAGGCAAAAGCTCTTAAAACACTTAAGTCCCCTGAGATAAAGAAAGCATTTAAGGATTACTTAAAATAGTAGGATTTCAGTCTATGCTTTAGTTGTGGGTATATATTTATATCATTTTGATAAAATTGTTTCTATTTGACAAAAAAAACTTCTTTGTGTATTTTTAGACATATCTTTTTTAATTTAGAGAATTAAGTTCAGAATTAACTAGGCTGCCTTCAACTTTGATAGATATCAATTTAAATCTTCAATAAAGTTAACAAACTGCACAGCTAAATTTATCTATGAATTTTAGTTATTATTATTTTTATATGAAAAAGTTGCTAAATAATTTGAATCTTAAGCAGATTAAGATAGGATTAATTATAGGAGTTATTACAGTAACGTTGATGGGTGGTGCTTATTACTTCGGATATTATCAGAGAAAAAGATATAATAATTTAGATGAAGGGGGTAATTTTTATAAAAATATTTCTGATAGAGAAGTTTATATTAAGATAAAAGAGGATTGTAGCAGCTATAGTGAAGAAAATATTATAGAGAATAATAAAATTATTAGAAGATATTGTATTAATTATATTGAAAATGAAAGTGTTTTTGATGCTATGAAGAGATTAGAGGAGGAGAATAGTGATTTTTCTTTTAGCTATGATGATGCCGATTTTGGTATATTTGTAACTTCAATAAATAGTTACCACCCTGACATTAGAAATAATTTTTGGGCTTTTTTTATAAATGATAAGGTAGATACTGAATCGATAGATGAATATATAGTACAAAAGGATGATGAGATTAGCTTTTTAATTGAAGAGGTGGAATTGTAAGTTGTTATAAATATTGATATTTTGATGTATATATAGTAATGTTTTATAGTTAGATTTTACAAGTATTTTGTGAGTAATAAGTATTTAAGAGTTATAATTGTTTTTATCTTCATATTTCCTTTATTCTTTTCAAGTGCAAGTGATATTAAAGCTCAAGAATTTCAGACAGTAACTCTTACATCAGCTAAAGATTCTATGATAGTTGAAGATGATTCTGCAAATTATGGCAGTAGCTCAAAACTTTCAGTAGGGAATGAGGGGGAGTATAAATCTTTTTTAGTAGCATTTGATTTAAGTGTAATTCCTTCTAACGCTGCAGTAGATAGTGCTAATTTAACTTTAATTCAAACTATTTCTGAAGGTAGTGATATAACATTAAATGCTTATAGGGTTACATCTTCGTGGATGGAATCAACAGTTTCTGGTACAGATAAACCTGAATTTGATGCGGGTTTTGTCTATGGAGCTATGACTGTAGACAGTAATTTAGGAGAAAAAAGTTTTAATCAGGATTTGTCCGATTTAGTTCAGAATTGGGTTTCTGATTCAAGTTCTAATTATGGATTTTATTTTGAATCAGTATCTGAATCCTCATTTTTACATGAATTTGGAAGCAAGGAAATGAGTGGAAGTAATCCATCTCTTATTGTATCTTATACACTACCTGATGAAGACCCACCTGTCATTACGGGTATTACAGTTTCTGATGTAACAGTTTCAAGTGTAAAGATTAGCTGGCAGACGGATGAGAAGACAACAAGTTTTGTAGATTATGGAGGAACAGAAAGCTATGGGATGGTTTCAGGTAATGATGATTTAAGTACAGATCATGTTGTTGAGATAGGATTGTTAGAAGCCGATACTACATATCATTTTAAGGTCAGGTGTAAGGATGAATCTGGCAATCAGGCTGAATCAAATGATATGACTTTTGTGACTATTGAAGATGGAGATGACGAGACAAAAGATCAGAGCGATAAATCGGACGAGACTGTGTCTGAAGAAATAGATCCTCCAAAAAATTTAAAATTAAATAGTGGTGGGGAGGATGATTCATATTTTGTTGAACTTAATTGGGATCATTCAACAGAAGAAGATTATGATGGTTATAGAATTTTTAGAAGTAAGGATGATAATACTTCTTATATTTTATTAACTGAAGTTGGTAGGGAAAAGACGTATTATAAAGACAGTGATATCGAAGATGGGGTTAAATATTATTATGTGATTAGAACTGTAAAAGAGGGGAGTGAATCAAATGATTCCAATGAGGAATCCATAATAGTCTATAAAAATCGTCTTGAAGAAGAAATTCATAAATTAAATTTCTGGAGAGGGTTTTTAATTTTAAATATTATTCTTTTTGTGATATTTGGTATCTGGTTTTTAATTTTTAAGAAAAAAATTCATAAACGAAAGAAGAACCTGAAATTATTTGGAAAGAAGAATAAAATATTTAAGAAGAAAAAAGTTTAACTACTAGCAGAAGAATAGTATTTTGTCATCTTATTCCAAAATTTTATCGCTAAAAATAAGAATATAACTGCTGTACAAAAGCTTGATAATATATATTTTATATTTATTCCATCTATGACGGCACTGGCAGGTATTGAAGAAATAAAAACTACTGGAAAGATATAAAAGAAAATAAGTTTTAGAGTTCCATGATATATATTGTGAGGATTTGATTTATAAAAAAGAATACGTTCTCCAATAGTAGGAAATGTAGAGGTATTTATAAATCTAAATGAGAGTGATGCTGTTATGACAAGAATAGCATATCCAATCATGAAACCACAGATAAGAAGAAATAAAATTATTGATAAATTAGATATATTCAGGGTTAAAGTTGAGTTAGCTAATGCATAATATATAAGATAGACACCTGATATTGTAGAAATAAAACTCATTACATATGGATGTCCTAGGCTTGCTTGAAAAAGACAATTCAATGGTTTTAGTAAAATGTTATCAAAACTACCAGATGATATTTTTTCTGGAAGAGTTCTAAGGTTGAAAATACTTAATGCTCCAAGAAGGATTTCACCGGTAATTATATCTATACCAGCAAGAAAGATTATGTCATAGAAGTTCCAACCTGCAATTTCTTGAACATTACTATAAACAATGTTTAGAAAGAGGATGCTTACTCCCTGATATCCAAGCTCGACTGCAAGTTCTACCAAGAAGCTAACTCTGTATGTTGTTATTTCTATAAGGCTGTACTTTACAAGAAGTAAATATATTTTTATATATTTTTTAATCTTTTTAATTACCATATGACTCGTATTTTTTTAAACCTTGCTTCCAGGATATGAAAGCAAGAAGAATAAAAATCAGGCTCCAAATTAAAATACTAATAGTATCATTTGCTAACAAATTTATATTTCTTTTCCCGAGAAAATAGCTTATGGGAATATAATAGAAGTACTTAAAAGGTAGGATTTCAAATATACATCTGATATTTTCCGATAGCAAATCAAATGGAAAGCTTAATCCACCAAATATAGCAAATAATATATATTTAAAGTGTTCAAATGACCAAATGTCGGTAACCCAAAAAGCGAGCCATGATATAAAAATATCAATTATGAAATTAAGAAGAAAACCTCCAGTTGAAAACACAACTGTTAAAATTATATTTCGGACATTAAAATTAAGAGAAGTTATAGTTAGAGAAAAAACCGTTAAAACAATTAAATATAAAGGTACTATTAGAATTAATGTCTGAATTTTTCTTGCACATGTTTCGATAAAACTGGTTAACCATAGATTATAAGGCTTCACTAAATGATTTGAGAAGCTGCCATTTTTGATTTCAAGTGATCTGTCTTTGGATATATTAACTTTAGTTATAAAACCAATAAGTGGAACTAAAAGATAGTATAAAAGAGTAGATTGGAGAGTGAAACCATTTATTTCGCTTTCATTGCGGAAAATAGCAATCCATAAAACAAAAGTTTCTCCTAATGATATAAATTCGAGTAGAATAATGCCGACAAGGTTAGCACGATATTCTATCATTGTGTTTATATAATTTTTGAAGAAGAATATATATTTTTTCATTTGTATTAATAAATTATATACGAATTAGGTATATTATTGTAGCAAGATATCTGTATTTTTAAATTGTTATCAATTGAGAATTAGAGGTTAATTTGTTATACTCAAGTGTTAATGAAGAGAATTTGAAAGGTGAATTAGTCCGCCAAAGGCGGAAGTGGTTTAAAAAAAGAATAGGTCGTAAAATTAAATGTGTTTTTTTAAGGAGAGGTGTCCATGTAAAATTCCGTAAAGCGGAATATACATGGCAAGCTGAGTGCATATCATGGGTTTAAAGGAACCCTGCCTGACGGCAGGCAGGGGTTTTAAACCGTTGTACGGTTAATAAACTGTACCGAGGGTTCGCCATATTAGTAAATATGGCGCCATATCGTATGATGTGGCGAATCCCTTTTTATGAATTGATATAGAATATGTATTATATTTACATTTTAAAGTTATCAAATAAACAATTATATACTGGTTTTACAAGGGATCTTAAACGTAGAATAGAAGAACATAAGATTGGGAAGGTTAAATCAACAAAATATAGAAGACCGATTAAATTAATTCATTATGAATGTTATAATTTAAAGAGTGATGCGATGAGGAGGGAGAAATTTCTAAAGACAACTGAGGGAAAGAGATTGTTAAGGAAACAGATAAGAGATGTTTTAAAATTAGAGAAAGTGATAAAACAGTAGTACATTAGGAGAGATGGCAGAGTGGTCGATTGCAACGGTTTGCTAAACCGTCATACGGCGATTAAGTCGTATCCAGGGTTCGAATCCCTGTCTCTCCGTGCTTCGGCAAGCTCAGCACGAAGTGCCTGAGATTGACGAAGCATAGAGATATAATATGAGAACCCGGAGGGTTCGCTCAATGAGGAGTTGGTGAGATCAAGCTTTGGCGTAGATCGAACCTACCCGAATTAGTCCTCCGTAGGAGGGAATCCCTCCCTCTCCGTTCGACTTGTCCTTTATTATATTTAGGACTCGCTTGCAGCAAGCCGTTCTTCGGCAAGCTCAGCACTAGGTGAGATTAGCGAACTATAGAAAGTCAATGATTAGAACCCAATAGAGTTCGCTCAATGTGACTTAGATTTATCGAGAGTAGAGAAGAAAAATCTATAGACGAATTAGTCCGCTGAAGTGAAACGTAGAAGGGGATCTATGACTACGGGAGGAAGACTAGTCTTTTCACTATTTTTTAGTAATTATGAATATGTTACAAATTGATCCAAAATTAGTTTATCCACTCGGAAGTATTAGTCTAATTCTAGCTGTTTTACCTGTATTAATTTTACGAAAAGATTTAAGAAAGTTGGCTATAATCTCATTAATTGTTTTTCCTTTTGAAATTATTAGTGAATTTATGTACTTCAGAGACTATTGGTTCCCTCCAGATATTACTAATCTCAATATTCTAGGTATCAGAGTAACTTTAGGAGATGTTTTATTTGGAATTGCAGCACCATTGATTATGGTATTGATGTACCCTTTTATTTTTAATGTAAAAGTTAAATTAAAAGCTATATGCTATCGTTCTCTTGCTAAGAAGTATTTTATTGTAATGTTTGTGATTACGGCATCATGGATAATTGCTACCTTTATTTTTAAAATAAATTCCATTTATACATCAAGTATTGCCCAATTAATATCATCATTTGTTATTATTCTTAAACGACGAGATCTTATAAAAGTCTCTTTAATTAGTTGGCTTCTTGCAGGTTTAGGAGCCTTTATTTTCTATTTTCTGTTCCAACTAATTATAGGTACAGAATACATAAAATTAGTCTGGCTGCTAGATCCTGCTAATCATGGATTATACATTAGAAATGTTATTATTCCTTTAACTGAGATTTTCTTCGCATCTAGTATGGGAGCATTCTTTTCAATCATTTGCCCTTTCTTGGGAAAATTTTATTATAAAAAATAATTCAATAAGGCTCAGAATAAAATTCTTCTTTTATTTTTCCAGTTCGAGCCTAATAAAATCAATAATAATTGAATTTTTATTTATTGTTCGATATAGTTAGTCAGCTAATTTTTACATGTTAAAATGAAAAAAAATATAACAATTTGTTTACTTATACTTATAGTTGAAAAGTCCACTTGGAGATTATAAGAAATTCTCTGAAATTTATTTTATCAACTTGTTCTTTTTTTGAAGTTTTCATGAAATAAATTTGTCATTCTGATTTACTTTGTAGTGTTTATAGTATAGACAAAAATGAGGGATACATCAATCATTGATGTAAAATATTACTAGAATTAAATATTTTAAGGGTATAGGGAGATTACTAGTTTATTTATATATCTTCCTTCCTAAACTCACCATATTTTGTTATGATCAAATAATAAAATTAGAATTAATTTCTTACCAAAACGCCCATGAAAATCCTTATAGTTTACGATTCACTTTATGGAAATACACAAAAAGTTGCTGAATCTGTCAGAGATGGATTAAGTAATGATGATATTAAATTAGTCAGGGCAAAAGAAGCAAAAAAGGGAGATATGCAGGGAATTGATATGATCATAGTTGGCTCGCCAACCCATGGAGGAAGACCGTCTCAAGAAACTAAGAAATTTTTAGACAGTATTCCTGAAAATGGTTTGAAAAATATAAAAGCAGCTGCTTTTGATACAGGCATTCCTTCAGAAGGACAGAAATTTTTCCTAAAAGCAATTATAAATTTCTTTGGTTATGCTGCAAAACGCATTGCAAATGATTTAAAGAAAAAAGGAGCTAACATTATTAAATCAGAAACATTTTTTGTTTCAGGCAAAGAAGGTCCGCTGGTAGATGGAGAACTAGAGAGGGCAAAAGAATGGGGGAAAGGATTAGTTTGAAATTATTTATTAAAATGAATAAATGATTCTTAAAGATTATAAAAAATTTATAGATCGACTATTTGCTCAACTTGAAGAAAAAGGGATTGATACTTCAGAATTAAAAATTGATCATTTAGGATATCAAGCTTCATCTACCGAAGATTATAATGAAAAGAAATCTGAGTTGAAAAAATTTGGCGAAGTAAAACAGGATACGCAAGTGGGAGAGAAAAAAGTTGCAATATTTAAATTGTTTAAACCTCTTGAATACAAGGATCAAATAATTGAAGCAATTGAAATTGTCTCTCCAAAACTAGGTCAAAAAGTCGATTCTGACTGGGAGCATATTGAAGTTATTCCTCATATTGGTCTTGAAAATTTTATACAAAAGTACCCAAATGTTGAATGGGATACCTCGGTTATTGATAGAGAGATATTTCCAATGCTGATTTTAAGATTGGATGAAAAAACTAGAGTTAAATTTCCTAGAAGAGCTGTTTTAAAAGAGGTTGAGAGGATAAAGAAGGCATAATTTATTAAGAAAGCAAAGTATGAATTCAAAACCTCATCCATTTCAAAAAAGAATAAAATATCAAGGTGATATAACAATATTATTAAAGCAGGTTGCTAAAGATTATAATTTAGGTAAATATAAAAGCCACGAAGTAGTTGGAGTAGGATATGAGGATTTCAATGTTATATTGGAGACTGATAAATATAAATATTTTGTTAAATTCTTAGCAGATTTTCGGGATGAAAAAGAATGTAAGAGGTATGTTGAAATTATAAATACTGCATTAAAGAACAATATTAGGCATCCTAAATTATATAAATCGAATCAAGGCGGTTTGTATGAGATTGATACTAAAGATGGCATGATTAGACTAATAGTTTTAGAATATATAGATGGTAAGACTTTTTTTGATTTAAAACAAAAACCAACTGAGGCTGAACAAAATATACTTATCGAGCAGGCAGCACTTATAAATAAGATTGATTTTAAGCCAACTTTCCTTTATGACAGCTGGGCTGTAGTGAATTTTTTAAAGGAGTATAAAGAAATTAAAGATAAATTAAAACAAAGTGATATTGATTTAATTCAACCTATTGTAGATCAATTTTCTCAAATAGATATAGAGTCATTACCACATTGTTTTGTACATGGTGATATCATAGATACAAATGTGATGAAATCAAAAGATGGGGATCTTTTGATATTAGATTTTGCTGTATCAAATTATTACCCTAGAATTCAAGAACTTGCAGTAATGTTGTGTGATATTCTTTTTGATCCTAAAAAATCAGAAGGTTTCAAAGAAGTCTATAAAAGGACGTTAAGTGTTTATCAAAAATATATTAAATTAACATATTTAGAATTAGAAACGCTGCCTTTATATATTAAAGCTGCTCATGCAATGCATATAATTGGTGCTGCGAAGTCTGCTATAGATATGGGAGAAAGCGAAGAAAATGATCATTGGATGGAAGCTGGTAGACAAGGTATAAATAAGATAAATTTAACTAAATAAAAATGAAACTATTTCTTGCTTCTGAAGCTAAACATCCTGAAAGTTTAAAGAAGTTTAAAAAATTCGTGAAAAGAGATCTTAAGGGAATGAAAGCTGTCTATATTCCAACTGCTGCAAATGGAAAATATTATGGTTCGTGGAAAGGCGGAGAGTCAGTTAAAATTGCTCAAAGTTTAGGAATGGATTTAAAGATTGTTCAATTAGAGGACTCTTGTTATTCGGACATTACTGCACCTTTGTGTGAAGCAGATATTATTTGGATGGCTGGTGGTATGTCCGGATATCTTCTTTATTGGATAAAAAGAACTAAATTGGATAAAATTTTACCAGATATATTAAATAACGGTACAATTTATATTGGATCAAGTGCTGGAAGTCTGATTTGTGCAAAGACACAAAATATAGCTGAGTGGTATATTGGTGAGGCTGAACCTGGTGCATCATTAATTCCCGGTTTGGGACTTATAGATTTTGAGATTTATCCGCATTATGAAGAAAAGGATTATGATGAGATTAAAAAGAGATGGGAAAAGGGCAGATTATATTTGATTAAAAATGGAGAAGCAATTACAGTTGAGAATAACAAAATCAATGTTCTTGGAAAAGAGAGAATAATAGATAAATAAAATATTAATTAACAATTATGTCAAAACAAGAAATTACATTAAAAGAGTACCAAAGAATATGTGGTGAAACCGCAATCAAATTTAAGGATAAAGATAAGGAAATATTTACATGGGGGCTTGGTATTTCAGGTGAGGCAGGTGATGTGGCTTCTTGTATAAAGAAAACTTTTTCTCATAAAAATGACCAAAAAGACGGGATTAGAGAGAATATTGGAGATACTCTATGGTATATAGCAATGATTTGCAATTTCTTTAATTGGGACTTAGAGGATATTTTGAAGGAGAATGTTGAAAAGTTAAGCAAAAGATATCCTAAGGGATTTACTAAAAAAGACGCGCAAAGAGGAGGGAAGATGATCGATTGGGGGGATAAGTGATTGAATGTCTACTTAACTTTGAATTTATCACCTTTAACACTAGGACATTTTACAACAATAACTTCAGTATGTTTACCGACTTTATCAGCAGATAAGATAGCTTCTGGATAAATAATGAAAAATTGACCAGCTTTAACTACGAATTTTTTATTATTTATATGTAAATTAAGCCGTCCTGAAATGACTATATTTATTTCAAGTCCTTTTTTATGAATATGATTAGGTTCTGAGTAATTTTGAGGAATTTTTTTCCAAGCTATTTCAACATCCTTGTTTTTTAATAAAGGATACTTATCTTTATCCATGAATTGTCCCATAAACCATCCATTAAAATGAGAGAATTCTTTAATATTTCCGACGTAATATTTCTTATTGTGTTTCTTTTTCATAATAGTTTTGTTATTAAAATTTCAGTTAATTATATTTTTTAAAACATAAAAGATCAATTACTAAATTGATTTTTATTTATGATAATATTATTTAAGAACAATGAACAGAACGATTGTAGTTAATATGATAAAATGCAAAAGAATTATACTTGCGAGCTTATCGAACTCATATGACAGACTGTAGAGATGAGTTCCCCAAATCCTGGTTTAAAAATGCAAAATTATCTCCTAAAAAGAAAGATATAGGTTTAACTATTTTAAAGTAGATACTTCTATGTTATTAAAAGAATGGCAGAAAAGGGGATGGATTTATAAAGAGTATCTAAGAGGCTGGTCTCAATGGTCATGTAGGTATTATATGTGAATATGTAAGATAAATTGAGAGATGGATATCGATAAGAAGGCACCTTGGTGCAGTAAAAAAGAATTGTAAGTCAGAAAATATAAACTGCAGGAAAAAACAAGAACAGGTTCTACTGCATTGGGCTTATGATTCAAGAAAAATTTAAGCTTCTTTGATTAATCTTCTTCCTGTACCTTGTTTTTGGCTTCTTCCATTAATTTCTTTTTAAATGACTTGTCTTTTTCTGGTTTTATTTTTTGTTCTTTACTTTTTTTATCTTTCTTTTGATTTTTTGAAACGACAATTATTAGAATAGCTATAAGAATTATTAGAAGAAAGCTTAATACAGCTATAGAAATAGTCCTCATTGAGCCTACTGTAAGTTTTTCCCATAGAGTAGGTTCTACAGTCTGGGGTTCAGCCCAATTGATAGGTTGAACATTTGATATACTCTTTAGTATAAATAAGTCTGCTTTTTTACTTCCGACTTCATCCTCATTTATTGCTTGAGCTTGAACTGTATATTCACCTTCTTTTATATCCTGCATATCTATTATAACTTCCCATTTACCTTCTTCATCTGCTGTTGTCTCATAAGCTTTATCTCCAATTATTAATATTACTTTTGCACCAGCAAAAGATGAACCGCCGACAGTTACAGTATCTATATCTTCCGCTTCAACTATATCTATGTCTTCAACCGGTTCTTCATTCTTTTTTAAATATTCCAAAGTAGGAGATTCGACATCGTCCGATTCTTCAGTTGTAATATCATCAGCATCTTGCACACCATTATTTTCTGTATCATTATCTTCTGTTGTTTCTTCTTCGTTTTCATCATTCTCTTCCTCACTATCTTCTTCTCCATCTTCATCACCTTCGCCATCTTCTTCAGGTGGTGTAGGAGGATCTTCGCTATAGGTGTATCCCCATATCTTGAATCCAAAATCACGGTCTCCATATAAATCACCATCTATAGTAAGTACACCTATGTCGTATGTGTTTGAATTTGATCTACGCCACATTGTTTGATAGGTTGGGTTATCAATGTCAAGATACAAGAAGTATTCTTCTCCTGGCTCAACTTCAACTTCTCCAAAACCTATTGTTTCCAAGACATTGTACTCATCATCGCCTGCAGACATTCTGGTTCCGGATGTAGCTATTGTTAATCCATTTGAACCTTTGACTAGTCTTGCCTCAAGCCAGGAACCTGTTACCGGATATCTTATGAAAACGTCAGCCCGCGTTATTCTGTTTACAGTTGGCACGAAAAGTTCTCCTGTATTTCTGCCGTATATTTTATAAGCCCCCCCTGATACATCTGTATTTTGTTGATCAATAGTACTTTCCTCAGCATATACACCATTTGTAAATAATGGCGAGAAAGTTGATAAAATTAATAAGATTGTAATGACTGAAAGAACTTTTTTCATACTAAGCATGTAAAAAATAATATTTATTCATTAAAATAGTAAATATTTTTTTAGTATATGTCAATTAAAATCGATATTTATGAATTTTTATAGGGATCAAGTATTTAATGAATAATGTATAATATACATATATGAAAAGAAATAAGATTAGAATAATTTTTTTTACCACAGCTTTCTTATTTATCTGTTTATTCTTGTATATTTTTTTTAGGGATAACGGTGATATTAAAAATGATAGTTCCTATTATCGAAAGTATAAATATGCAGTTATTAACGAATACCCGCATGATACAAATGCCTTTACACAGGGGTTAGTTTATAAAGAAGGCTTTTTATACGAAGTAACCGGTTTGAAAGGTGAGTCGGCAATTAGAAAAATTAATTTAGAAACTGGTGAAGTACTTCAGATTAGAGATATTGAAGATGAATATTTCGGAGAAGGAATTGCAATTTATGAGGATAAATTAATTCAGCTTACATGGAAATCAGGTAAAGGGTTTGTTTATGATTTAGAGACTTTTAATTTATTAGATGAATTTAAATATACAACAGAGGGATGGGGAATCACTAGTAGCGAAGATTATTTTATTATGAGTGATGGTACTTCAGCTCTGTATTTCTTAGATCCTAGCAACTACGATGTGGTTAGGGAGTTAGAAGTATATGGTGAGAATGGTACAGTAGATAATTTGAATGAATTAGAGTATATAAATGGTGAGATTTATTCAAATGTTTGGATGACTGATACTATTGTAATAATTAATCCTGAGAATGGTGAGTTAACTGGAAAGATTGATTTAAGTGAACTGACAGATAGATTGGATAATAAAAATGATATAGATGTTTTAAATGGGATAGCATATGATGTTAATAATGACAGGGTATTCGTGACAGGGAAATTATGGCCAAAAATATTCGAGATAGAGTTAATTCCTTTTGACAATTAGGTTATGAAAAGCTAATATATTCATAACTTTGAATAACACTGCCTTATATGAAAAAGAAGAATGTAAATTTACTACAAGAAAGAGGAGCTCCGGCAACTTTTTGGGAACGATTATATGATTGGATGACAAATACTTGTAGAATAATTGTTATTGTTACTGAAGTTTTAGTTCTGGGAGCTTTTGGATGGAGATTCTGGTTGGATAGAAGGTTAAATGATTTGAAGGAAGATATCGAGACAAATGGAGAGATATTAAAGAGTCTGTCTTCTCAGGAAGATGAAATTTATTTGCTTCAAAGAAAAATAAATACTTATAGAGGTTTGTGGAATACAAGTTCTAATTTTCACCCAATAGTAGAGTTATTAGACAATTATATGCCTTCTGATGTTGAAGAATTGGAAGTTAGTGTTACTAATTCTAGAGATGGCAAGGGGTTTACAATAAGCGGAAAGGTTGAAAGGGAAAAAATAAGTGATTTAGAAGATAAGTTAAAAGATTCGGATAAGTTTTCGGATGTGACTCTGTCGGCAATTGAGAAAGAGCACGAGGGTAGTGATATTCATTCATTTACAATAATAGCTAAAATAGTTTATGATCACTCACGTGATCCTTTAAGTTCAAATGAAAATACAGAATCCTCAACTTAGGGAGTTATTTAAAACTCCTAAGAGAAAAACATATACACTTGGTGGAATTACTGCTTTGACAGTAGGAATATTTATTGCTTTTACAATTCGACCAACATTTATAAAAATAGCTGATTTAAATAAAGAAATAAAGGATAAGGAAGAGTTTTTAGAGAAAATAGAAAATAAGTTAGAAACAGTAAATTTTTTAATTAGTCAAAAACAATCTGTATCAGAAGATTTGTCATATTTCGAAGAGGATTTACCAACAGAGGAAAAGGGAGGATTTATTGTCGCGAATCTAGCTGCTATGGCAGAGGATAACAATTTGACATTAGTAAATGTTGAATTTGATGAGGATTTGTCTAGTGATTTTGAGTTAGATATTGAGAATAACGAGAGTTTAACGGTGATACAGGTTGATATGCATTTGGAAGGTGATGCAGCTGGAATGGAAAATTTTGTAGAAGATCTAGAGAGTTTTCCTAGAATATTTGATATAAGGTCGATTAATTATTCCAAATTAGATATATCAGAATATAAGGATGATTTGAAGAGATATAAACCTTTGGAGTTTGACATATCTATATATATTTTTACTTGGACTGAAGGTCAGGAAGAAGATGAGGCTTAATATTTAAATTTTAATAAATAAGCGATCAATGCAAAAAAGATGGTACTATATAATAGTTTTTACTGTAATTGTAATAGTAATTGTGTCGGGGTTTGAAATATACAAAGCCTTTGAAGAAGATAAGGATGTGAGCGAGTATAAAACTTATGCAGTGCCGATATCAAGGGATTTCGATGTGGATTTGTTAAGTAAAGTTGGAGAAATGCAGAAAAAGGTCCTTGTGAAAAGTGAAGATATAAGTCCAGGCAATTAAAATTAAATTGATAATTATTATTAATTTGACAATCAGGGGTTTTTGTGATATTGTTTAAAACGTTTCTGTTTAATAAGAGACCTATCCGTTTTATAAACATCAAAATTGATTATATCAAAAAATAGAACAAGTTAATATTTTTTTATATATTGTACGTACTTAACGAAAAGTGCGTACTTTTTTTGCATTTGTTAGTGTAAATAGCTATATTATGGCAAAAGATAGAATAAATTTATCCAATTATAAATTACAAGATTTCTCTATAAATCTTATTGAAGCCCAGATAAAATCATATAGCAGATTTTTATCTAAAGACCTTCAGAATCTTTTTAAAGAAATAACTCCAATTGAGGATTATACGGGTGAATCATGGGTAATGGAGTTTGGAGATATTAAGTTAGGAAAGCCTAAGTACTCTGCAGAAGAATCTCAAAGATTGGGACTCTCATATGATGCATCTTTATATGTACAGGCAAAATTAATAAATAAGAAGAGTGGGGAAATAAAAGAACAGGAGCTTTTCGTGACTGATTTGCCTCTCATGACTGATAGAGGTAGCTTTGTAGTAAATGGAAATGAAAGGGTTGTAGTAATGCAACTTGTTAGAGCTGAAGGTGTTCTATTTGTTTATTCAAAACAAGTATATAAAACAGATTATTATATAGTTAAATTAATTCCGCAAAGAGGCAAGTGGTTAGATTTTGAAATTAATAGAGGTGGAATTATGTCGGTTCAACTTATCAATAAACGACCTAAAATTTTGCTAACTACATTGCTTCGTGCTTTTGGATATTCGAATGATGATGAGATAAAAGCTTTGTTTTCAGATGTTGATACTGCGGAGGGTGTAAAGTATGTAGAGGAGACATTAAAGGCGGATCCTACAAGAAGTAGGGAGGAAGCTTTGATTGACATTTATTCAAAATTAAGACCAGAGGATTCTATAAATCTTGAAGGGGCTAAAAGTCTTATTGAAAACATATTCTTTAATCCAAGAAGGTTTTATCTAGGTAGAATTGGTAGATACCAATTGAATAAAAAATTAGGTACAAAGTTTGAAATTAAAGAGGAAAATTATGTCTTGAAGAAAGAAGATATAGTTGCAATTATAAGAAGTTTGATAAAACTTAATAATGGTGATTTACGCCAGGATGATATTGATCATTTAGCTAATAGAAGGGTAAGGGGACCAGGTGAGCTAATTGCTGAAAATATTAGGAGCGGTATGTTGCAGATGGAAAAAAATATTAGAGATAGAATGAGCACATATGGCTCTGATGAACTTATAACTCCTTCTAGACTGGTAAACACAAGACCAATTACTGGTGTACTAAAACACTTTTTTGGTAGTAGCAGTTTATCACGGTACATGGATCAGGAAAATATTTTAAGTGAGTTAAGCATAAAGCGGAGAATTACTTCAGGAGGTCAAGGCGGATTAACAAAACAAAGTGCTACATTCTCAGTTAGAGATGTTCATGGTTCTCATTATAGTAGGTTTTGTCCAGTTGCAACTCCTGAGGGACCAATGATCGGTATAGTTACTCATATGGCATTATATGCCAAAATTAATGAATACGGCTTTTTAGAAGCTCCATATAAGAAAGTTAAGACTAAAGTTAAACCATTTAAGAAATATTTGATAGGTAGAATTTTAGATCAAGATATTAAGAAAGGTTCCAAAGTTTTATATAGGAAAGGTTTTAAAATTAAAGAAAAAGACGCTGATAAGATAAGCAGTTTAGATATTAAAAGTGTTAAGGTTAAACCTTATATTACAGATGAAATTGAATATTTTGTCGCAGATAAGGAAACTGACTACAAGATAGGTCCAGCTACTGCAAAAGTTGATAAAGATAATAATGTTTTAGACAAGTCTGTATTTGTAAGGTTTGAAGGAAGTTATAAGAGTATTCCAAGTTTTGATGTTGATCTCGTTGATGTAAATCCTGGTCAGATTGCTGGATTAGGACTAGCATTAATACCTTATGCTGCACATGATGACCCAACAAGAACGTTAATGGGAGCAAATATGCAGAGGCAAGCTGTACCGCTTTTGAAACCAACCGCTCCAATAGTTGGTACTGGTTATGAAAGAATGGTAGGTAGGTCCTCGAGAAGGGCTATTTTTGCAAAAAAGGATGGAAGGGTAGTTGATTGCGATGCAAAACGATTAGATGTTAAATATAAAAATTCAAGAGAGAAAAAGACTTATAAGTTAGATAAGTTTGTTAGAACTAATCAGAATACATGTTTTAGCCAGAATCTAAAAGTTAGGGTAGGTGATAAATTTAAAAGAGGAGAAGTGTTGGTTGATGGCTCATCAATGGACGATGGAGAATTGGCACTAGGACAAAATATACTTGCTGCTTATATGGTGTACGAAGGTTACAATTATGAAGATGCTTTTATAATATCTGAACGTTTAGTTAAAGAAGATGTGTTAACTTCAATACATATTAGTGAGTATGTAAGGGATATTAGAGAGACTAAGCTTGGTCCGGAAGAAATTACTACAGATATTCCAAATGTTAGTACATATGCATTAAGAAGTTTAGATGAAAGTGGGATTGTTCAGATTGGTGCAAGAGTGGAACCAAGAGATATTCTTGTGGGAATAATCGCACCTAAGGGTGAGACTGAGTTGACAGCAGAAGAGAAACTGCTTAGAGCTATATTTGGTGAATATGCAAGAGATGTTAGGGATAATTCTTTAAGATTGCCTCATGGTGAAAAAGGAATTGTTATAGATACTCAAATTTTGGATAAAGAGAAGGGAGCTAAGCTATCTCCAGGGGTTTTGAAGCAAATTAAAGTTTGGGTAGCCAGAACTCATAAGATTTCAATAGGAGACAAACTTACAGGAAGACATGGAGATAAAGGTTGTATTAGTAAAGTTCTTCCTGTTGAAGATATGCCGTATTTAGAAGATGGTACTCCGGTTGATGTTATTCTCTCATCCCCTTTGTTTATTAAACGAATGAATTTAGGTCAGTTGATGGAAACTCATGTTGGGAGAATTGCTCAACAATTGGGTGTAAATGTTGAAGTTCCTATTTTTACTGATATTAATGAAAGTAAGTTAGCAGTATTAGCTAAAGATAAAAATGTATGTCTTGATAAAAAGGTACCTTTATATGATGGGAAAACAGGTAAGAAATATCCAGAGAAGATTGTTGTTGGACCAAGGTATATGTTGAAATTGAAACATCTTGCAGATGATAAATTGCATGCAAGGTCAACTGGACCTTACACAATGGTAACTCAGCAGCCTCTTGGAGGTAAGGCACAGTTTGGAGGTCAGAGATTTGGAGAGATGGAAGTCTGGGCATTGGAGGCACATACAGCACCTAATGTATTACAAGAAATGTTGACAATTAAATCAGATGATGTAGTTGGAAGGGCAAATGCTTATAAAGCTATTATACAGGGAGTTCCAGTTGAGGCTCCAAATATACCAGAATCTTTTAAAGTTCTTATTTCAGAATTAAGGTCTCTAGGTTTGAATTTAGAGCTTCTGAATGGAGAAGGTAGTAAACAGGAAAAAGAATGTAAACCAAAGAAATCATTAGATTAATTAATATTGTCTTTTTTGACTTATGTTAAAAGATTTTAAAAAGCTAAAAATATCATTAGCATCACCGAAACAGATTCTATCTTGGTCGTGTGGGGAAGTAAAAAAAGCTGAAACTATAAATTATAGAACGCAAAGGGCAGAGGTTGATGGGTTGATGTGTGAAAAAATTTTTGGACCTACTACAAGTTATCAATGTTATTGTGGTAAGTATAAAAAGATAAGGTACAAAGGTATTATTTGTGACAAATGTGGTGTAGAGGTTACTCATAATAGAGTAAGAAGGGAAAGGATGGGACATATTAAGCTTGCTGCACCTGTTGTTCATACGTGGTTTTCATATGGTATTCCAAATAAATTATCATTAATGCTTGATATTCCAAAAAAACAGCTTGAAGCTGTTATTTATTTTGCACGATATATTGTTATTGATGTTGATAAACAGAAAAAGAAAGACATAACGAAGGATGTTGAGTCTAAAATGAAAGATGAGATTAAACAAAATGATGATGAATTGAATGATGAGATACAGAAATTAAAGAAAACTTTTAATAAAGAAAAAGCCAAGATAAAATCTAAAGGCAAAGCAGGACTTGAATTAGAGTCTAAAAAGGTTAAAAATGAGAAAGAAATAGCAAAGCTAAAGGAATTATATTTAAGGAAACAGGAGAAGATTGAACAAAAATATGAGGATTTATTATCTTTAATTGATAGTATAGTAGTTGGATCAGTTATATCTGAGGAACAGAATAGTAATTTAAAAGATGTAGGAGCTAGATTTTATAAAGTTCAGATGGGGGCAGAAGGTATTAAAACCTTATTAGGATTATTGGATCTGAAAAAAGAATTAAAGAGATTAATAGACGCAAAGCAGGCTACTAGATCTAAGATAAAAAAGGGGAGGATTGTAAAAAGATTGAGAATACTTGAAGGGTTAAGTAATAACGAAATTGATCCTACATGGATTGTTATGGAAGTTATTCCAGTTATTCCTCCAGCACTAAGGCCAATAATTCAACTCCCAGGTGGGAGATTTGCTACATCAGATTTAAACGATTTATATAGAAGGGTTATAAATAGGAATAATAGATTAAAGAGACTAATAGATCTTGGAGCACCTGAAATTATTTTACGAAATGAGAAAAGGATGCTTCAGGAAGCTGTAGATGCTTTAATTGACAATAGTCATAGACAGGGCCGACCTGTACTAAATTCAAGGGCACAGCCATATAAATCACTTTCAGATATTTTAAGAGGGAAACAAGGAAGATTTAGGCAAAATTTGCTTGGTAAAAGAGTTGATTATTCTGGAAGAGCTGTAATTGTTTCTGGACCTGAGTTGAGTTTATATGAATGTGGTCTTCCAAAGGATGTAGCTTTAGAGTTATTTAAACCTTTTGTAATAAGGGAAATTATAGCAAAGGGTTTATCCCCAAATATTAAAAGTGCAAAAAATTATCTTGAAGAGAAGTCAGGAGAAGTTTGGGATATTTTAGAAAATGTTATAGAAGATAGACCAGTTCTTCTGAACAGAGCACCTACATTACATAAACAGGGTATACAGGCTTTCTTTCCTGTTTTAACTGAAGGAAATGCTATAAGAGTCCATCCAATGGTTTGTAAAGGATTTAATGCAGACTTTGATGGCGATCAAATGGCAGTACATGTACCTCTTTCTAAAAAAGCGGTTGAAGAGGCATTAGAAAGAATGATGCCCGATTCTAATATGTTACTTATGGCGAATGGAAATCCTGTTGTTAATGTAAAAAAGGATATGTCACTTGGTTTATATCTTTTAACTAAGATGAAAAATGCTAAGAAGAATATCAAGTGGTTTGCAAATAAGGAAGAAGCTATGGGTTTTTGTGATTTAGGCTATATGGGCATCAACGATAAGATTAAAATACTAATTAATGATGAGGTCGTTGAAACAAGTTTAGGAAGAATAATATTTAATGAGAAGTTTCCAAAGGATTTTGGTTTTGTAAATGAACAAGTTGATCAATCCAAAGCAGGAAAGATAATTGCAAAATGTTTTAAGGAATATGGAAAAGAAGAGACAGTTAAGATCCTTGATTATTTTAAAGAGATAGGGTTTAAATATGCTACACTGCTAGGATTTTCAGTATCAATGGATGATTTTGTAAGTACTGATAAAAGAGAGGATATTTTAAAGAAAGCAGAAGACCAAATACACAAATTAAATGAAAGTTTTTATAACGGTCTTATAACTGAAGAGGAAAGAAAATCGCTTTCTGAAGAAGTATGGATGAAGGCTACTGAAGAGATATCTGATCTCACTTGGAAGGAATACGAAGCTAGGAGTGTAGTTGTTGAGTTAGAAAAGTCTGGAGCTTATCCAGTCAAGAATCCTACTAGACAGATATCCGCAATTAGAGGGTTAATTTTAGATCCATTAGGAAATATAGTTGAGTTGCCACTAAGGTCAAATTATGTTTTAGGATTGTCTTCATTGGAATATTTTGTAGCCGCAAGAGGGACAAGAAAGGGTTTAACCGATATTGCCTTGAAAACAGCAAGAAGTGGTTATTTAACTAGAAAAATGATTGATGTTGCCCAGGATGTAATAACGAGAACTGATGACTGCGGAACTGATAAAGGAATTTATTTAAGGAAATCTGATAATAGAAGGATTGATTTTGAAATAAGAATAACTGGGAGGTGGACAGCTGAAAATTTAGTAAATAAGGAGACTGGAGAAGTTATAGTCAAGAAAGATAAAGAGATAAATGAAGATGTAGCGAGTAAAATAGTTAAACAAGGGATAGATGAGGTGAAGGTTAGATCTCCATTAACATGTACTGCTCCTGAGGGTATATGTCGTAAGTGTTACGGTTACAGTTTAGGTGATAAGAAATTGGTTAAAAAAGGAATTGCAGTTGGTGTTGTTGCAGCACAGGCAATGGGAGAAGCTGCAACACAGCTAACATTAGATTCTAAACATTTAGCTGGAAGAGCAGGGACTGATATTACTCAGGGGTTGCCAAGGGTTGAGGAGTTGTTTGAGGCTAGGATGCCTAAAGGTAGTGCTGTTTTGAGTGAGGTCGATGGTAAAGCAAAATTTGTGGAAACGGATGGGGTTGTAGAGAAAATTGAAGTGATTTCAAAAGAAGAAATTAAGAGGAAATTTAATGTGAATAAAGGAGATAAGGTTGTACGTAAGAGGTCTGGGAAAATTAAAATTGGAAATCTTTTAATTAAAAAGAAGAGTGGAAGGAAGATTAAAGCTCCGTTTACTGGATATTTGGCTATCAAAAAGGATAAGTTATTACTAAAAGGTACTAGAATTATAGAAAAAGAGTATAAAGTTAATCCGGATGATATTATTATTAAGGATAATGAGAAGGTAAAAATAGGAGACCAATTAACTAGTGGATCGGTTGCACCTAACCAGTTGAAGAATCTTAAAGGTTTGCTTGAAGCTCAAAAATATATTATTGATAATGTTCAAGAAACTTATGGTTTACAGGGAATTTCTATTGATGACAAACATGTCGAAGTAATTGTTAGGAAGATGGCGGCATTAGTAATAATTGAAGAACCGGGTGATAGTGATTATTTGCCTGGAGAATATGCGAATTATTACAGAGTTTTATCTAAGAATAAAAAGTTAAAGAAATATAAAACAAAAGAACATATTAGATATAAGAGAAGATTGCTTGGTATTACAGCTTCTTCTATTAATACTCAGAGTTTCTTATCAGCAGCGAGTTTTCAAGAGGTAGTAAGGGTTTTATCAGATGCTGCAATTATGGGTAAGGTAGATAAGTTGCGTGGTTTAAAGGAAAATGTTATTATAGGACGTCATGTCCCATTAGGGGAATATTTACGTTAATTTATTTTGATTTAAGGATCTAATTATTATGACAAGGATTTCACAGTTAGTAAGAAAGAAAAGAAGACCAAAGAGAGGTAAAGTGAGATTTAAAGGAATGGAATTTTCTGAAACTACTAAATGTAAAGCTTTACAAGTAAATTATAATGCTTTAAAAAACAAGTATTATAGAAAGGAAAATCCGCTAAAGAGAGGTGTTTGTCTAAAAGTATATACAAGAACACCTAAGAAACCTAACTCTGCTTTACGAAAAGTAGCGAAGGTTAGACTCTCGAATAAACAGGAGGTTATTGCCCATATCCCTGGAGAAGGTCATAACTTGCAAGTTCATTCTATTGTATTGGTAAAAGCTGGTCGTGTGAAAGATTTACCTGGTGTTAAGTACAAGGTGGTAAGAGGGGTATATGATGCTGCTCCTGTAGAGGGTAGAAAGCAGGCTAGATCGATATATGGGGCTAAGAAGCCTAAGGAATAAATTTAATTTATAAATATAAAATGAGAGGAAAACAGGCTAAAAAAAGAAAAACAAAACCAGATGCAGTTTACAACAGTAAGGTTGTTGCTTCGTTGATAAATAATGTGATGCTTGATGGAAAGAAAGTAGTTGCCGAAGGGATTGTATATAAAAGTTTTGATATATTGAAAAAAGATTTAAAGAAGAAACCATTAGATATAATTGAAACTGCAATAGAAAATGTAAAACCTAAATTAGAGGTAAAACCTAGGAGGGTAGGGGGTGTAAATTATCAGGTTCCAATGCCAGTAAGTGAGCAGAGACAGCTTTCTCTTGCTATTAAGTGGATTATACAAGGAGCAAGAGCCCGAAGAAAGAAAGAGGAGTTCTGTGAGGCTTTTGCTGCCGAAATTAAAGATGCTTATAAAAATTTAGGCTTTGCAGTTAAAAAAAGAGAGGATATGTATAAAATGGCAGAAGCAAATAAGGCTTTTGCTCATTTCCAATGGTAGAAGTTTATTTTTTGTAGAGTCCGGCTTCTTTTAGTTTAGAAATTAATTCCTTTTTTAGATCGTTAAAGTTCGTATTATTAATTGATTGTTTGCATATGATAATTATTTGTATTTGATTTTGAATATTTGAAATTTCTAATCTTATTATTTCTCTTATTAATCTTTTAGCCCGGTTTCTCTGAGTGGCTTTTCCTACTTTACTGCTAGCGATTACAGCAGCTTGGACTTGGCTAATTTCAGAATTCTTATATATAACTAATACAAAGTAGTTGGAATGTAAAGTTTTTCCCTTATTAAAAATTAGGTTGAAATGAGATCTTTTAACACGGTGTTTTTTGGGAAGCATTAATATTTGCTACTATTATTTATTCCTTTTTTTCGGTTTTTTCTTTTTTTCTCTAAATTCGTCTGAAACTGTTAATCTTTTTCTCTTTTTATTTTTTCTTCTCTTTAGAATTCTACGTCCAGCTTTTGTTTTTTTCCTTGCCATATAGCCGAGCTTTTTTAATCGTCTTCTTTTTTTAGGTTGATATGTTCTTTTTGGCATAATTAAATATCAATAAATTATTTATCATATTAGGTAATTCTACGTTTCTGAGTTTATCATGATTGAGTAATGATCGTCAAATTGCTAAAATTAAATTATTATGAACTCAAAAATTCTTTCAAAAGGGTTTTATATGAATGATACACGACAAGTAGCCAAAGGTTTAATTGGGAAATTGTTAGTTCGTGAGTATGACGGGAGGAGGTTATCAGGAATAATCGTTGAAGTAGAAGCATATCGTGGATTTGATGATACAGCTAGTCATGCTCATAAGGGTCTTACTGAAAGGTGTAAAGTAATGTTTGGTGATGCAGGGCATGTTTATGTATATCTTACTTATGGCGTACATTTTATGCTTAATTTAGTAACAGAAAAAAAATATTTCCCATCTGCTGTTTTAGTTAGAGCAATAGAGCCAAAAGAGGGTGTTGAGGATATGTTTAAAAATAGAAATGTTGAGGTTAAATATGATCTTACTAATGGACCCGGTAAGTTAACTAAAGCTTTAAATATAAAAAAGAATTTAAATGGGAAAAGCATAACTAGTAGAAAAAGTTTATGGGTAGAGAAAATTGATATTAGTAAAGATTTTATTATTGAATCTGCTCCTCGTATTGGAATTGACTATGCAGAAGAGAGGTCAAGAAATCAGAAATGGAGGTTTTTTATAAAAGGAAATAAGTATGTTTCAAAATAATATTTAATTTTTTAGTAAAAATTATGATAAAAATAGGTATTATTGGCGGTTCTGGTCTTGATGATCCGAATTTGATAACAAATTCTAGAACAGAGAAAGTTAGAACGGCTTATGGAGAGCCATCTTCTGATTTTACTTGTGGAAAGGTAAAGGGAGTTGAAGTAGCTGTGTTAGCAAGACACGGAAAAAACCATTCAATTTGGCCGACAGGTGTTAACTTTAGGGCAAATATAAAAGCATTTGAGAAATTAAAATGTACTCACATATTAGCAACTACAGCTGTAGGTTCCCTGAGGAAAAGTATAAAGCCCAACCACTTAGTATTTCCTGATCAGTTTTTAGATTTTACTCGAAAGCGTAATGTGACTTTTTTTGAGGAGGAGGTGGTTCATACACCAATGGCAGATCCTTTTTGTACAAAGTTAAACAAGCTACTTAAGAATTCTGCAAAGGAATTAAAATTGGATTATCATAATGGGGGTACTTTAGTAACTATAGAGGGGCCTAGATTTTCAACTAGAGCTGAATCAGAAATGTTTAGACTTTTAGGTGCAGATGTAATTAATATGTCGACTGTTCCAGAGGTAATATTAGCTAGAGAGGTAAAGATATGTTATGCAGCTATTGCTATGGCTACAGATTATGATTGCTGGAAGGATGATGAAGAACCTGTAACATGGGATCTGATTACTAAGAGGATGAAGAAGAATGCGAGTAATGTAAAGGAGCTTCTATTAGATGTAATTCCAAAAATTAATTATTTAAAATGTGAATGTAGAAAATAATGCAAGAATTAATACCAAAATTAAATAAAAAAATTAGGAGAGTAAAAGATTTTCCTAAGAAGGGGATTGTATTTTGGGATATGACAACACTTTTCCGTGACGCGGAAGCATTTCGTGATGTGATAGATGCCTTTGTTAATCAGTATAAAGATAGAGATATAGCTTGTATAGCAAGTATTGAAAGCAGGGGGTTTATTATTGGTGGAGTTGTTGCCTATTTATTAGGTATAGGTTTTGTTCTAATTAGAAAAAAGGGCAAGTTGCCATATGATACAATTGAGGAAAGTTATGAAAAGGAGTATGGAGCAGATACTATAGAAGTCCATACAGATGTTATCAAAAAAGATGATAAAGTTGTTGTTCTTGATGATCTTTTAGCTACAGGAGATACTGCTAAAGCAGCATGCAGACTAGTAGAAAGATTAGGTGGTAAAGTCGTAGAATGTGCATTTATAACAGAATTTACTGATTTAGGTGCAAGTAGTAATTTCAAAGGTTACGATATATTTAGTCTTATTAAATGTAAAGAGACTGAGTAAACACTGTATTGTTTTTGAATTTAATTAATTACATGTCGCATCAGATGAATTTCCTGAATCATCAAGAGTTTGCGAGCATTCTGATGGTGCATTCGTGAATGCGGCACATACAGCATTCTTGAAATCCTCAGCTGTTCTATCTCCAGTATAATCTTTACCGTTAATTACAATGGCTGGTGATCCTGTTACTCCGAATTGTGTATTCAAATCAACATCAAGGGAGAGAAGTTCTACAGCTTCATCTTTTTGACATGTTTTTATTTGTTCTGTGTCTATGCCGACATTAGAAGCTATTTGTTCCCAGCATTCATCAATATTTTCATAATCACATTCTTCATTTGCAGCTAAAACAAATTCCCAAAATTTATCTTTTTGATATTTGTATGTACATAGTTCTCTTACTCCTTGATTTAGTTCTCCAATTCCATGCATTGAGCAATATAGGTTTTCATCGTCTAAGCAATATTCGCTTCCAGAATATCCATAGTCTTCACTATAAATTACATAATGGGGTTCAAAATTAATATAGTCTTTTAATAAATCATAGACGGGGTTAACGAAATCCTCAGCTTGATTTCCATAAGGGCAATAACTCATTGTGAAAAGGTAAACGTCTGGTGTATCTTGTTGTGGATATTCTGCTACTTCATCTTCAAGTATAATTTCTAATCTTTCCGTATAAAGATATTTCCCATCTTTTGAAACATAAGAGTCATATTCTTGACCTGAGATTACAAGTTTAATTTTATAGAGTCCACTTTCTTCATCTATGCTGATTTCAGTTATATCTGATTCTGCTTGACCTTGCAGAACTTCTTCGTCTACATATTTTATTACTCTTTCTTTTATTTCCTCCTCGCTTAAAGACTTTGATCCTAGTATTGATCCATCAATAGGAGACTTTAAGTTAAAAGGTAGATTAGTGAATCCTGAAGTTAAAAAGCTTAATACAATTACTAACGAAAGAATGCCGATAGCTATCCATTCTAGTTTGACGTTAATTGTTTTTTTTGAGTCCTTTTCCTTTTTTGCCATATTTATTATTAATAAAAGTAAAATGTTATTAGTATTATACTATAAAATTTTTGTTTTGCAATTATAGGACATATCTTTTTATTTATATTGATAATATTAAGAGTGATTTTTTGGAATTTTAATTCAGCATTACTCCTGTTATAATTTATGAAATTAAATAAAGAAGTTGAGATATGCAGGTTATCTATACATTAGCAAGTTCGGTAATTTCCGGAATATTATTATTCTACTTGATGAATTATGCCTTAACGCCTTATTTAAGTGATAAGATGTTAAGTATAAAAAATTTGATTATAGTATCTGTGTTTTTTGTACTCACAGTAGGATTGTTCTTTTCGGTATTTCATCAAATAATTGATAAATTATTTTTTAGGAAATTTTATGAAAAACCAAAGATTGTTTTATCTTTAAGGCGAGGTATTTTATTAGGAATTTTACTAGTGAGTATTGCTTGGATTAAAATATTTGGTTTTTTTGAATGGCATATTATTCTACTAATTGTTGTTTTAATTGTTCTCTTTGAAGCATTATTTGTTAGTATAGGAAGAAGTAGATCAAGTAATCAAAAGAAGAAAAGTGAAGGTCGAGAGGAAAAAGACTAGTCTTTTAAATTAATGTTTTATATGATATATAATTGCTTTAGTAATAATATTTGGATTATTTAATTAAATGGAAATTTTAGTAGCAGTAGCATGGCCTTATGTAAATGGAGATTTGCATCTTGGACATATTGCTGGTGCTATATTGCCAGCGGATATCTTTGCAAGATTTAATAGACAGATAGGTAATGATGTGTTAATGGTTTCTGGGAGTGATTTCCATGGTACTCCAACTATAATAGCTGCTGAGAAATTAGGTATATCTCCAGAGAAGTTTGCTAAGAAATATCATAAAAGACATTTAGAGACTTTAAATAATCTTGGTGTGATTTACAATCTATATACAACTACAGATACTGATAATCATAAAGATATTGTACAAAGATTATTTTTAGATTTGTATAAAAAGGGCTATATTGTTAAAAAGAAGACTAGACATTATTGGTCAGAAAAGGAAAAGAAGTATTTGTTGGATAGATATATTGAAGGAGAATGTCCTTATTGTCATTATGATGGTGCAAGGGGAGATCAGTGTGATAAGTGTGGTAGAGTTTTAGATCCTACCGAGCTTATAAATCCAAAAAGCAAGTATGGTGATAAGAATTTGATTTTAAAAGAGGGAGAGGATTGTTTTCTTGATCTTCCTGCACTTCAAAAAGATTTGATTAAATGGTTGGATAAACATCCAAATGTCAGAAATTGGAGGGACAATGTTATTAAATTTACAAGTGCATGGCTGGATGAGGGACTGAAGCAGAGACCTATCACTAGAGATTTAGAGTATGGTATAAAGCTTCCTAAAGGTATAGATATTGAAAATAAAGAAGAGAAAGTTATATATGTTTGGGTTGAGGCTGTAACTGGTTATTGGTCAGCAGCAGTAGAGTGGAGTAAGAGGGTTAGTGGAGCGATCAAAGGTGGTGAGAATGATATAATTATTAATAGATATTCCGGGCAGAAAAAAAGTTGGAGAGATTTCTGGCTTAACAAATCCTGTAGACATTATTACTTTATGGGTAAGGATAATATAGTTTTTCATACTATTATCTGGCCTTCAATTTTAATTGGATGGAATAAAGATAAAGAAGAGAAAATGCAGCTAGCTTATGACGTTCCTGCGAATGCATTTTTGAATTTAGAGGGAGATAAAATGAGTAAAAGCAGGCATTGGTTTGTAGATTTGGAATATTTAATTAAAACATACGGGCAAGATTTAGTTAGATATTATTTTACACTCAGGATGCCAGAGAATAAAGATAGTAATTTCAAATGGAAAGATTTTATTGATTCAAATAATAATATATTAGTTGCTAATTTAGGTAATTTTATTCACAGGATATTGAGTTTTGTCAATTCTAAATTTGGAGGTAAGATACCGGAAGGAGAAATAACTAATGAAGTTAGATTTGAAATTCGAGATGCTTTCAATGAAACAGAACAGCTTTTAGAGAAAGTTAAGTTATCGGAAGGACTACAGCGAGTTTTCAGGCTTGTTTCTTTTGCAAATAAATATTTTGATAGGGAAAAGGTCTGGAAGATTGTAGAGAAAGATAAGAAGAAGTCTGGAGATATATTGTATAACTGTATACAGATAATTGAAGCTCTAAGAGTTCTTCTTGCTCCTTTTTTACCAAATGCGACAAAAAAGCTTACTAAGATGTTAAAAAGAGAGGATATTGAGTGGAAAGTAGATGAAGACAACTGGAGATTTTCTGAGGTTAAAGCAGGAACTGTTTTAGATAAAGTAGAAGTTCTATTTAAAAAGTTAGATACGGAGATAGCAGAGAAGGAAAAGTTAAAATTAGGGAAAAAGATAAATATATAAGAGTATTTAATATATGATTTGTTGTGATTTATGTTTTCAGTGATTATTCCAGCTTATAATGAAGAGAGATATTTACCGAGGCTTCTTGATTCTATAAAGAAACAGAAAGTACAGCCAAGCGAAATAATAGTTGCTGATGCAGATTCTGAAGATAGAACAAAAGAAATTGCTATAAAATATGGCTGTAAGATTGTAAAGGGGGGAAGAATTTCAGTTAGTAGAAATAATGGGGCTAAAGTAGCTAAGTCTAATATTATTGTTTTTATCGATGCTGATACCGAACTCCTAAATGAGGATTTCTTTAATAAAATTATAGGTACTTTTATAAAAAGAAATGCAGATGTTGCTTCTTGTTATTTTTTACCATCAGATAAAAAAGTAAAGTATAGTATTCCAATGGCAGGCGTTAATGCATTTAAATTTATTTCTCATAAATTAAAGCAGAACAGAGTAACAGGAGGGGCTTGTATAATATCTACAAAGAATGCATTTAAAAAAGTAAATGGATTTAATACTCGAATGAGGAGTCATGAGGATAATCATTTTTTTCAGAAATCAGTTAAACATGGATTGAAATTTATTATAATTCCGCAATTTATTCATACCTCAACAAGAAGATTCGAAAGAAAAAAGTTAAAAAAGATATTATTTCTTGGATTAATAAGTTTTATCGCTGGAACTATTGGAAGTGCTTGGGTCAAGAAGAAGAAAAAGAAAGCAGACAATGATTTTTGGGATGATGTTATTTAAGTGTATTATCTACTATGTATTTCGATTCTCATGCACATATAGCTTCAAGTCCAAAAGACTACATTAAAATTGAAGAAGTTGTTTCAAGGATAAAGAAGGCAGGTGTTTCAAAAGTTGTTGATTCGGCAGTAGATATTCAAACCTCTAAAGATGTATTAAATCTTCATTTAAAATATCCAGATTTAATTATCCCGACATTAGGTTTACATCCTGAAATTGTGATTCCTGGTTCTGATATTTATAATAAGGATTTAGATATTGATGAAGAATTTGATAGATTAAAAAAATTATATTTTGATAGTAAAAAGTATTTTAAAGCTGTTGGTGAATGCGGACTTGATTACTATTGGTTAGATAAAGACAAGGATATTGGATTAGATAAAAAGAAAAAAGTAAAGCATTTACAAGAGTTATTATTTAAGAGGCAGATTGATTTTGCACGCAAAATCAATCTGCCTCTTATTATTCATACTAGAGAAGTTGAGAAAGAGAGTTTCGATTTAATTTCTTCTTTAGTGAAGAATAGAGTACCGGTGTTATTTCATTCATTTACAGGAGATATTAAAATTGCAGAGAATATTTTTAGACATGGTTATTATATTTCTTTTAATGGAATAATTACTTATCCAAGTGGTGAGAATATTCGAGAAATATTTAAACTAGGATTTAGTAAATATCAAAACCAAATTTTAGCCGAGACCGATTCTCCTTATCTTACACCTCAGCAGAGGAGAGGACAGGTGTGCGAGCCGTCTGATGTTAGATATGTTGTAGATAAAATGGCAGAATTATCTAAATTCAGAGTGGGTTATATGGCTGATTTGACATATGCTAATGCTTGCAAATTTTATAGTTTATAGCAATTCTATAATGTTATTTCCTTCGGCCATTTTGCATACATTATAGTTTTTGGTTCATCGTCGCTTTTAGGAATTTCCCGCCAAATTTTTTCAGTAATAAAAGGTATAAAAGGATGCATCAATTCGATATAAGTTTTTAAGCATTTCCATAATATCCAATTTGTAGAATTATTTTGTTTTTTATCTGTGTAAATATATTGTTTTGAATACTCTATATATTCATCACAGAATTCATGCCAGAAAGAGTTTTGTAATCTATCGAGTGCGAGATTGAATTTAAATCCTTTAATGTTTTTTGTTACAGATTTAATAGTTTTATTAATGTGAGAGATGAATTTTTTATCCATTTTGGACAAGTCTTTATGTTTGATTTCCTTACTATTAATTTTGTCGTCTTTAGTATTGATTAGTACAAATTTACTTGCATTCCATAATTTATTTAGGAAGTTTCTTGTAAATTTAATTCTTTCCCAATCGAATCTATAGGAACCACCGGCTTTTCCAGCTATATAGTAAAATTGCCTTAATGTGTCAGCTCCGTGTTCATTAACTACGTCGTCCATGGAAATCACATTTCCTCTTGATTTGCTCATTTTATTTCCATCTGGAGCTAAAAGCATGCCATGGAGATATACATCTTCAAACGGGATTTTTCCTGTTTTATAAATACCAAGCATAATCATTCTGGAAATCCACCATTCTAAAATGTCGTACATAGTTTCCATTACATTGGTTGGATAGAATTCGTTCATTAAATTTTCCTTTGTAAGAGTGGCAAATGGCCACTGCCCTGAAGAAAACCATGTGTCCAAAACATCATTATCCTGAATCCAATCTTTCCCTGGAGACTCTTGTTGAATTCTTACATGGTTTTTATTTGTAAGATCAAATACTTCACCATTTATTTTTTCGATAATTTTTCCATCTTTGTTAACACACTCTTTTATCTCCCCGTTATACCATGCCGGTATTCTATATCCCCACCAAAGAGATCTTGAAACAGGCCAGTCCCTAAGATTTTCAAGCCAGTTAAAATATCTTTTTTCCATATATTTGGGATGGATTTTTATCTTTTTGTTTTTAACTGCTTTTATGGCATCCTTTTTTAATTTATCGACTTTTACATACCATTGTGATGACATTATTGGTTCAATTATACTTTTACATCTCTCGCATATTGTAATATTTTGTTCTTTTTCTTCAGTCTTAGTTATTAAATTAGCCTTCTTTAGGTCTTGGATAATAAATTCTTTCGCCTTTTCGATATTCATACCTTCATATTTACCAACAGGACCGTATAATTTCATATCTTTCCAGATTACATTGATGTAATTGATTTTTTTATCAGGGTTTTTCTTATTCCATCTCAACATTATTTGATAATCTTCAGGTGCATGAGCTGGAGTAATTTTAAGAGCTCCTGTACCAAAATTTTTATCAACCTGCGGATCGGAAATTATAGGAATTTCCCTATTTATTAGAGGAAGTATTACCTTCTTCCCAATTAGATCTTTATAACGCTTATCCTTTGGATTTACTGCAACTGCTGTATCTCCGAGCATGGTTACTGGTCTAGTGGTTGCTATTTCGATATATTTCTTAGATTCTTTTAAGGGATATTTAATGTAAAATAATTCCGACTTCCTAGTCTTTTTTTCACAATCAACATCTGCAAGTGCAGTTTTGCATTTTGGACACCAGTTAGTAATGCGGATTCCTTTGTATAATTTTTTATCATTATAAAGATCAATAAAAGTGTCCAAAACAATTTTTACTACTTCTGGATCGAGAGTAAATATATCTCTATCAAAGTCAGCTGAGAGTCCAACACGTTCTTCATCTTTTCTGGCTATATCACTGCATTTAATGCAGAATTTATAGCATTGTTTATAAAATTCTTCTCTTTTTAAATCAAACTTATTTTTTCCTTCTTTTTGTAAAACGTCTCGTTCAAATACAACTTCAGTTTGAATGCCCGCATGATCTTTTCCTGGTAGAAGTAATACTTTTTTACCAATCATACGATTGAATCTTCCCATTAAATCTTGGTAGCAATAACCAGAAAGGTTTCCTAGATGCGGTCTTGCATTTGCATTTGGAGGAGGGCATATTATACAGAAAGATTCACGATTATCATTAGATAGATTTTTTTGTAAACCTTTTTTATTATGATATTCTGGCTTATTAAATTTACTTTTTTTCCAAAACTTAAGAATTTCTTCTTCTGTTTTAATTGGATCATATGGACCTTTAGGTAACATGAATATTGATTTTATAATTTATATATTAAAATGACCCTTATTTAACTACCAAGATTTTGATAATCAAATAAGGGTCTTCTCAAGACGGTACCACCTTTATTCCCATGTACTCAATTTAGTTCATGGCTCTTTCAGCTTTAACGGGCTTACCCGGTATAGTTAGCTCTTTTTTGATTTTCCTATACAGCTTTTTCTAGCGACGTTTATCCGCCGATGGCGGAAACTAGAATCAAATGCTTTTAATATTAATACAAATATATTATAGCATAGATTTATGATAGTGGGAAAATTTGTGAAATCCAACAACCAAGAACCATGAACCTACAATTGATTATTTGATAATTCAGATCAATTAAATCATTAAATTATTCATTAAGGATTAACTGGTTCAAGAGCTTTTCTGCAGCTTACATTCCTCAGGGAATATGCCAGCATTCCAATTAAGCCTCTTGTTAGCTGAAGTAAATTGCCTATTTTTTCATTTTCCATTTTTATATATAAAATTTGCAGATTTTCATAATCTCCTGCAATTTTTCTTACTGCTTCTTCCATGGCTCCATCATCTATTATCGCAACTAGTGTATTCTCAGTTTGCTGTGCATTAAATATTGCTCTTAGAGCTGGAACTAATCTATTGTCATTTGGGTTCGATTGTTGAGATATATCTCTAACTAAAGTTCTTAATCTTCTATGACCTAAGAGTGTTTCAAGTAGTTGTGTAGCTCTATCTTTTGCTGCTCCGGCTATAATTAATCTGGCTGGACTAGGTGATTGTAATTTTCTTATTAAATCGCTGAGGTTATCATAGGCTAAAGAATGAAGTGTTTCTGGTAATGTTGTACGATTTCTGATTAATTCATACAGTGTTAAAATCCATTGGATATTTGTTCCCCATCCGTATTCTAAATGTCTTGAGGTGAGAAATATCATTGAGATGTCGTGATTTTCTATTAAATGCCGGGCTATTGACTCTAATCCTGTTCTTGAAAGTCCTGGTCCGGTTTGCTCAGATAAAGTTTGGGCTACTGGTCCATCTATATCCAAAATCACAGTAGATGAATGGCGGTCAAATTTCTCTTTAGCTGCATTAATAATATTAAAGGCTGTTTGAAGATTAGTGATACCAACACATCTTATAATATTTCCTTCTGTTGTATAAGTAATTCTTTTTTCGATTGTTTGTCCTTGGCTTACTGTTTCCATATTTATGAAATATATCTAGAAATAGTGTTGTGATTTTACTATATGTATATTATATGTCAAAAATAAGATTAAATGATATTTTAGATTCAATTAATGATTTTTTCTTTCCGCGTATTTGTGAAGGTTGTGGCAGTGTTGGTGCATATATTTGTGATGAGTGTATGAGAATTAAATTTAAATTTGTAGATGTCCAAAGGTGTCACGTATGCAAGAAAAAGGTTCATAAAGGAGTGGCTCATGATAAATGTGGAGGCAAGACGAGATTAGATGGAGTATTTATTATTTCAAAGTATTCTAAATTTATTGAAGATTATATTGGGGACATTAAATATGAGTTCTACTATGCAATGATAGATGATTTAGTTAAAGTGATGAATTTTGCATTAAAGAAAAATATTGATTTTAAGAGGATTGTGAAATCTTCTGCTATTACTTTTGTTCCATTACACAAAAAACGAAAAAGATGGAGAGGGTTCAATCAGTCGGAGGAGATGGCTAAGAAAATAGCTGACTTTTGGAATTGTCCTTGTTTAAAATTATTAAACAGAGTAAAAAACACTAAATGTCAGGTAGGACTTGACAAGAAGGAAAGATTAAACAATTTAGATAATTCTATTAAAATTGTCCAAGGAACTGATGTAAAAACTAGTTCAATAATAGTTGTAGATGATGTTATGACAACTGGGAATACTTTAGAAGAATGTGCAAAAGTACTAAAAAGTAAAGGCTTTAAAAAGATTTATGGTTTAATTTTTGCAAGGGGATAATTTAGAATTGAAGATAACCTTCTAAATATGATATAATATTGTAATTATGGGGACGATCGGATTTGACAGAAATTTGTTCTTTAAAATTTCAAGCTAAAGTTTTGGCAAGCAGATCTTTACAAAAAAATCTGCAAGTACCGGAAAATCAACACCGGTAGGCTTAAAAAAATAAATGCCGAATCAAATAGATTATCAGTTAAATTAAGAGAAGGAGTCAACAAACTCATGGCTAAAGTTGATTCTTTAGTAGAGAAAGTTTCTCCTTCATATAATCTTAATTTAATGTATGCCTGATTCCGATTCATCGGAAGATGGTATAGGTCTATAGAATTTTCTCTTAGTGAAATTCCATAGGCGTAACATTAGCTAAGATGCAGCTTAGAAATTTGGGCTCTTAATTTCTAATCTAAGAAATACAAGAGTCCGGTAAGTAATATTTTTGCTAGTTTATATTTTACTTATCGTTAAAAGTTAAACTAGATAAGCTTGTAGAGGGTTTTAATGGCACTTTTTGGATGTGGGTTCGATTCCCACCGTCTCCATCCTTCGACAAGCTCAGGACGAGCTTCGACTTAAAATTTTTCTTGTCGAAGGATGGTGGTGAGCAAGTCCGTAGGACGTGTCGAACCACTCGTTTTACTACACAGTAATTAACTTTCAACATTTTATAAATAAGAATTTTTACTTTTCATCCTTTATTGTTTTAACTATAATCTTCTCACCATGTACTACGTATACATTTTACTCTGTTGTGATAATTCACTTTATACTGGCTATACGACCAATCTAGATCATCGTGTTAAAGACCACAATGAAGGTAAAGGATCAAAATATGTTAGAAGTAAATTGCCAGCAAAACTAATTTATTCTGAAGAGTTTAAAACTAAGTCAGAAGCTTTAAAAAGGGAAATTCAGATAAAGGGATGGAGTAGAGGTAAAAAGATTGAGATTCTGAAATTGAATGTAAGATAATGAAGGAGTGTATAATAAGATCTAGTCCTGAGCTTTATTGTGTTTTTTTACCGTTTTTTACGCCGTTTTTCATATTATTCCACATTTTCTTTTATTATATCAATCTCACTATCAGTAAGTTTATAGATATTATATACAGATTTATTTATTTGGTTTTCAATCACATTGATTTGTTTTTCTGTTAATTTATCATTTGTTTTTAGATGTCTTTTCTTCAGAGCGATAATCTTATCTACCATCTGAACAAGACTCTTTTGTGTTTTCTTGTTAATTATCGGAATAATCATCTTCTTCCAATCATCAGGATATGCGTGCTTTTCACCTTTCCTAAGTACATTTTTTATATAAAACTGGTTTAGTTCGGAATTAAGGAGAGCTAGAATATATTTTAAGTCAAATTCCTGAGAGTTACTTTCTAAAATTTTTCTATCTTTCTTAACATTTGCAAAGTATTTATCTAGATTGGAATTTGATATTCCTAATAAGTCTTTATATAGTTTTGCTACAATCAAGGTATTGTCACATACTGTGTTCTGATCGTCGAATGCTGCAACTCTATTTATATTTCCCAGAATAAGTTTCGGCGAATTATAAAGTTCCCGAAATGTTGGTCTAACCAGTTTGATTGGGCATCTTTCTGTATCCCATTCTAACCACTTGTACTTATCTATCCTATACATCGAAATGAATTTCCCCTCGGTAAATCGTCTTTTATTTTCCTTTGTCTTTTTCTCACGCAATAAGTCTTTTTTCACAAACTTTGGTAAGGATCCTTTATGACTATTTAATCGTAAACCGTAACTTACTAAACAGATGTCCCCAAGTAATTTATAATCCACTTTCTTAAAATCAATATCATAAACATAAGTCGTAAATATGTCCTCTGTATAAGGTACTATCTCTTTCTTCTCAATGTCCCTATAGTCTTCTTTATGAACGACTTTCTTAGTTTTATCCCCCTTGTTTTTGTCAACAAAAAGAATAATATTTTGTACTCCAACAATCTTTCTATCTGTATAAAAAATAAATGAATCTGGAAAGAAACTAATCTGAGGAACGTGGAAGTTATCTAATATCCAGTCCTTCAATCTCATTGTATATTCAGCCTTTTCAAGGGTATCTGGAATTATGTAACCAAATTTCCCATTTCTTCTTAGGAGTTTAATACCTTTTTCCACAAAAGGAACGAATAAATCCCACATTTTATACAATGTTTCATATTGACCAGAAGTATTTAAGTACTCTCTATAATAAGCCTTGTCCTCATTATAATCACGAGCTTTAACATACGGAGGGTTCCCTATAACAGCATCAAATCCACCTCGTTTGATAATGTTGGGGAATTGTTTGTCCCAATCGAAAGCGTTTATCTCTCTGAACTTCTCTTTATCATCAAGTAGTGTCATATTTTCTCCTTCATAGAAGTCACTACTTATTAAGCTATTACCACATTTGATATTACCACTCATATCTGGTAAGACTCTTTCTTGAAACATTTTCCTTTGCTGGTTGACTGTTTCAGCGTTTTCATTTTCTAGCATCTTAAGGGCAAGACTAAGTTTCGTTACCTCGACGGCTTGGCTGTCAATGTCTACCCCGTAGATATTGTTTATAAGGATACGTTTCTTTTCTTCACTGGAGAGATGATAATTATCTTCGTTATCCTTGAACAATGCCTTTCGTTTCTTTTCAGGATTATTCTTTGTGTAATAATCCAGATGCCAATCTAGTAGATATTCATAAGCTCCTATTAAGAAACTACCACTTCCACAAGCTGGGTCTAGTATCTTAAGTTTTGAGACTTGTCGAGGAGTTTTTTCTTTTACGAGTTTCCCAACCGTATTCTCAACGATATAGTCAACTATGTATTTCGGAGTATAGTAAACACCTCCTGCTTTTTTAACTTCGGGTTTTTCCTCAACCTTTGCATTACCTCCTCGTGTGAGACGTATGACTTTACCTAGGAATTGTTCATAAACACTCCCTAGGATGTCTACACCAAGCACGGAGAATTCATAGTGGGAATTAGGGTAGTAAAGATTCTCAAATATTTTATCTATTATCTTATCGCTTACTTTGAGTTTAGGGGTGAGAGTATCTGTTTTGAAGTCAAACAGACTACTATTATATTTCTTCTCGGCTTTCTTGAAATGTTTTACTAAATATCTATATGAGTTTTTGTATCTAATTAGATCTTTTAGCGTTTCATAATCTTCAATACCTCTATCTTCTGCTATACGTAAGAATATTATTCGGTCAATAATTTGTTGAACTGAGGAATTAAGGAGATAAGTATCTAGTTTAGGGTTATTTATAGCAAGGTCCTTCGCTAGTAAGTTTCTCCATTGCTCAATCTCTTTAAGAAATTCTTTGTCGACAGTGTCCTTTCCTTTTCGCTCTTTTTCAGCATATTTATCAAAACTACCTTTCAAAATTGATTCTTTCGAAAAGGTATTCCAAATATCTTCCCAACGATCCGGATATTCTTTGTATTGAATATAATCAATTCTTGATGTAGTTACTTTATCTGACAGCTTAGGTTTGGTTGTAGTATCATAAATTGAAAACTCCTCAAAGTCGGTTAGAATTGATATAGGGAGCTTAGCGTTCCAGGCGTACCTTCTAAGCTGAAAAGATGGATCAAATTCTTTCTTAATTTTGACTTTAGGCTTCTTTGCTTCAACAAAGAACTTTCGTACACCACCTAATCTAAAAGAGTAATCAGGGGCTTTCTGTTTTCCTTTAACAAAGACCTTGGCTTCGTGAACAACTTCTTTGTACTGTTCAGCATAACCTTGTTCGTTATTAACATCCCAACCAAGAGCTTTGAAAAAAGGATCAATAAATTGAATACGGTTTTGAGTTTCAAGAAAATCTTTTGATTTATAGACGTTCTCGTTAAATTCAAATAGTTCTACGAGTGATTCAACTTTTGATTTGAAGTTTTGTTTGGCGTCCATCGGTACTATTATAGTTTTTTAGAGTGGCTATGACAATGGCTACTGTATTTCGACCTTTTTTATTTTGAGATATAATGGCAATAAGATGAAAAAAATATCATTAAGCATACCTAAAACAAAGTTTACTGAGATAAAGAACTTTAATTTTATCAACGAACCCCTAACTAAAGAATTCTCTCTGTTCTATAGTTACTTCTATGGAAGTAATTTGATTATAGTTAAAGATAGCCTTCTTAGTGAAATAGATAAAGTTTTCAAAGGGGTTAACAATGAAAGGTTAATAACGATTAGTGATTCCTTTTTTAGCAACTTTACAGTTGTTAGTGAAACGTTAATAAAGGATAGGAAGAATAAATATGCATTTGAACTTTGGCAAAGACTGATTGTTTGGGCAGAGAAATGGCGAAAAGAAAATGATCTCGAAATTCATTTAGGAACTCCTTATTATTTCATTGCAGTTGCTTCCTTAAGTCAATTTGATATCGATGCCGGCTCAATATTTATGCATCTTGCATTAAAAGAAGATAGAAAACATCATAAAAAATGGTTTAATTTACCAGCAAATCTTTTTCTTTCTTTGAACCCAAGAAAAGATCAATATATTTCCCATCACACAAATTACATGCTGGGATTTATTCGTGATAGATTAGATGGGAAAGGAAATTCAAAAGGAAGGTACAAACAACATTATTATAAAAAGAGATCAGGAAGTCTCAAATACTCTGATTTTAGAAGAAAGTTTTTAGGTAAAAGATCAGAGGACTACCTTGAGATTAAATATTTCTTTGTTCATTCGCTATTGAGATTGTGGCGTTTAAGAAGAATACATAAGTCAAATAAGGGGGAAAATACTATTGCACCGCTAATTTATTCACAGGTAATTAGTGGTTTACTACTAACTCTAGAGGTTCTGTTAAAGAAAAAATATTCAAATTTACCAATGTTAGGTAATTTATTTAAAAAGTTTTTTAAGGATGAAGGATTAGGAAAGCCAGATTTGAAACAAATAGAAACAGATAGAGATAGAGATTTTGAGAAGTGGATTGAAGACTGTATAAAGCAAGAATCTATGCTAGGGGATTTTTCTTTATCATATGGATTACGCAATTACACCTCTCATACAATAGAAAGTCAACAAGTTATTTGGAAAAAGCAAACTAATATTTTTCAATCAGTTATGAACTGTATCTTTAGAGTTTTAGAGGTTTTGTAAGATCCTAGACAATTGTTTTTAATTGGTTACTACCTAGTTATACTCCTATACTGTATCCTTTATATAGATGATTCTTATGTTCTTCTAGGTTGAGGTTGAAATTATTGATTTAGAAGTGACTTCAGAAATTTCCTTGAATCTCCTAATATAACGAGGAGTCTTCTCAGTTATTTAAATATGTTGTTCGCATTCGTTCCGCTTACGTCCATTCGACTCGCTTCTCGCAAGGCTCGAAGCGGTACCGTTTCAAAACATATCCATTCAACCACAATCTCGCATGCTCAAATGAATTGAAACTCCTAATACTCTTTAGTCTACCTTCAAGGTGAGAATTGAAAGCTTCGATGAGATTCGTTGTTTGTGGAGCCTTCTTTATCTAACTTATATTTTCCTCTTTTTTCTTAAATGGAGGGGAATTAATAATTACAGCCCTAAAAGTACCTTTAAATCGATACTTAGTTTTTGCAGGAGCAAATATTACATCTCCAGCTTTACCTATAATATCACCATTAACTATAATTTTTCCCTCAAGGATAAAATAAACTCTATCACCTGATGGCTTGGTGGTTTCAAAATGGTCTTTAGCAGTTCCAACTGCAACACTGACTTTGTCACTGTCCTTACCTGTAAGTAAATTTAAGACAGAAAACGAGTTTGTAACTTTACGGACATAACCTTTTTCTTTTTTAAATAATTTGATTTTTTGGTTCATTAGTTGCACATTAAAAGATAAGATTAAAGAAATATTAACTTATTAAATGTTCTTAAGCAATATTTATTATGTGTATTTGATCATAAGTATGAATTAAGATTTGGTATAATTATACTTATTATTTTAAGAAAATATGACAGAAACACCGAGACCTGGATATAAAGGTGCTACTTTTGAGCAGAACTTAAGATATATTAATGATGTACTTAGAATCACCGGACATTTTGCCGAAAGATTAGCTAAAAGATGGTCTAGGATAGAACCTCAGTCAATGGAAGAAGTTGAAGAAGGGATAAGAGCTGAAAGAAAGAGAAGGCTGGCTGCTTATGATGAAGGGGTAGAAAACGAAAAATAGTTTGTTTTTATGGTTATAAAATAGATTTTTTTATTCTACATGCAAAGATTTAGAAATTTTATCGATTTCTAGAATTATGTCTTCTGATTCAATGAATAGCACTATAAATTAATAATCAATTGCTTCTATGAATTGTTTAGCAGTATCATAAGCTTCTTTTTCAGGGTTTTCCAGATTGTCAAGATCTGAAAAGAATTCTTCTATCATTCTATTGTTTGCTTCTTTTTCATTTACATGGTTGATTGGTTCTGAGTTGTCAAGATGATTGAGTAAGTATGTATAAAGTTTAGTTCCATCTTCTCCACGAGAAATTAATATACTAGAGTTAATGAATATTTTATAGTTATTTTTAAACTCCAAAATTTTTTGTGCTCTAATGTGGAATGTATAACTGTTTGGAGTTCCACCGCATGTATCATCACAGATAATATATGCAAATATTTTATAATCATCTCCTGATTCAATTAATTCTCCATATTCTCCTAGACTAGGCGGACCTCCGTGTCCGAGTTCAATTGAATTTTCGTCGTATACAGTAGCACTGTAGGCTTGATTATTATTTAATGTATAATTAAATAAAATACTTCCTCCGTTTTCTAAATAATCATCAGTATTTGTTTCTTCACTTTCGGTTGTACAAGTTGCTTGGTATTGTGTTTCATCATCGTTGTCAAGAATTTCCATTAGATCAGAATTTATTGTAAATGGAAGATAACTTTCTTTTATAAGATAGTTCCATCCAGAGGTTTGACCATTGTATAATATTTCAGTTTTTATACAATATTCATCGATTATCTCTTGTAATGTTTTATCAATTTCTGGTAGTTCATTAGAGACTATTGTTTCAGAATTGTTGTTTTCTTCGTTGATATTGTCGTCAGATTCTTCATTAGCTGTTTCATCTTTTTTACTCTCCTTTTCTCCAGCCTCTTTACCGTAATTATAGGCGATATAACTAACTAAGCCGGTAAAAATCAGCATTAGAAAAATAGCTAATATGATTAAAAAAGTACTTTGTTTCTTTTTAGTTTCTTGTTTGGGTTTATTTTGTTTGACTTTCTGCTGTAAGCTTTGTTTAAGAGAGTTTTGTTCCTGCATTTAAATATTATTGATATACTTAGATTTAAGTATAAAGAATTCTAAATTATCTAACTAGTTTTTAAACTTAAGCTATCAAAGATCAATTTTAAAGTATTAATTTCCTCTTCAGCTGGATCACTGAATCCTGTTCCTACTATATAAAAAATATCAGGAGGTGTAAAGTCATCATAAGAAATTTGTTTAAAAATTTGCGGTAATGAACTCTCTTTGCAATATTGGATTTTATAGTCTATTCCTCCAAATTCAATTTCTGTGATATCTATAGGATTTGTTATACAACCATTATCTTCTGACGGACTATAGCTATATTCACTTATGAATGTTATTTTTTTATCATTTTTACTTAAAACAAAATAATATAAGTCATAACCATCTTCATTTACTTGTTCGCATTTCCAATCGGATGGATGTTTTGCGGAAAGTATCCAGTTAGCATTTTCACAAGTTTGCCATCCCTCATAAGAATCAGTGTTTTCGGATGTTGTAGTATCATTTTCTTCTTCTATAGTATCATTATCTGGTGTAATTTCAGTTGATGTTTTTAATCCTTCTTTTTTGCCTGTTTCCTTTCCAAATATATAAGCAACATAACTAACTAGACTAGTAAATATTAACATTAAGAAAATAGCTAGGATTATTAAGAATGGATTTTGTTTCTTTTTAGTTTCTTGCTGAGGTTTATCTTGGATAGGTTTCTGATTTAAACCTTGTTTAAGTGTATTTTCTTTTTTCATATTTATAGTAAAAAAGTTATTTATTTCTTAAAATATAACACAATAAAGTTAAAAAAGTAACAATTCGGGAATTGAGAGGAATTTTTCTTATTTTAGGAAAACTGGATTTAATTATTCTTAGATTGTAATATCACCCATTGTATCCAATACTTCTTTGTATTCATCTAATCTAAAAAATTCACCATCTTCAATCACGATAATCCAGTGAGAAACGGTTTTATTATTAAAAGCTGCATAAGAGTATACCTTAACATCTCTCCCAAGAGCACTTACTATTGGGAATTGATTATCCTCTGCTTGGAAAAAGGGGATGGTAACATCGGAAATTGCTGATAACCATGGTTTTCTGAAAATTTTACCTAATATCCAGAGAATAACCGATTTAAGATTTGAGTTTTTTATTCCGATATCAAGTTCCTGGTTTTGGCAAGCTATTACAACTCCAATAGGTGGGGTAGCGTTTTCTTTTGCATATTTTGTATTGTATGTGTTTACAAAAGTAACAATATCCTGTTCGTCAGAAAAGCGCCATTCTTGAGAGATCGGATTATAATCTCCATGAGCTAGTACAACAAAAGTGTCTTCAAGAGTAACACCTTGTGGGTGTTTTGAATCTTTAAGTGTTAATCTAGGGAAAAATATAACACAGGGTTCTTGATTTGGATTATCTAGATCTACAGTTCCTGATTCATCTTTAATAGGAAATCCACAACGAAAAGTTATCCCGCATGACATAATTCTTGGCAGATCTTTATATTTTCCAGCAGTGCAAAAATTTGGGTAAACTTCTGATAATCTTACTTCCATTTATTTTACATAAATTATTTTTAAATATTCTTAATTTTTATACAAGTGATTTTGTTTCTATTTCTAAACCATGTTCTATTTCACCCATTTAGAATAAATTATAAGTATTAATATTAAAAATAAGTATAACATGGATTAAAGAAAGAATATATTTGATGTGTTTTTGTATAATTCCTTAATTATACTTAAAAATCAATAGATTCCAATATCTTTAAGATAGTATCATTATCCTCTGCTGAGACTCCAATCATAGGAGAAGATGCTATTTGATAATTATTTCCATTCATTTGGAAGAAAATATTCGGACAGATAAATGTTCCACCTTCAGAGTTATGTGTTTCGTAGTCGTTACTTATCATAGAGAAAGCTGAATCTGAGCTATAAAATGTAAAAAATGTTTCTCCGTCAATAGTTATGTTCTCGCCGGTTGTCATGGTGTAACAAACTTCATTTGTGTTTGGTTCTACTGAGTTGTCTACTTGTATCCTGATGATACTTGCTCCTCCAATTTTTCCTATTTCTACAATATCACCTTTATGTTCAACTTCTAAACATCCGTCTACCATATCTGGACATTCGTACACATCGAATACATCAATAGTCCAGTTGCTTGGATATCTAAGTGAATAGTTATAGAGGGAATTGGTATAAGAACTCCAGCCTTCGTATGGATCATCACTTTGAATAGTTGTAGTGGTGGTGGAAGGAGTAGAATTGATTGTTGTAGTAGTTGTAGATGTTGATGTAGTTGTAGATGTTGATGTCGTAGAGTCATTTGAGTCGGAGGTATCGTTTTTATTAATTGATAAAAAAATGATGACACCAGCTGTTATCAGTACGAGAATAGCAATGGCTGTAATAATTATTAGTATTAGTTTTGATTTTTTACTTAATTTGCCTTTTTTAGTACTTTGCGAAGTATCTGACTGGGGGTTTGGCTTATCGTTTTTAGGTTGATTATTAGATGCCTTGTTTTGAACTTGTGGATGGTTTGTGTTTTGCATAATAAATATATTTTAATAGTATAATTAATAGCTAAATTATATATAATTTTTAATATTATTTAAAGAAGTTAGAATAATTAAATTTTATATTATAATATATTTAACTAATTAAGTTATTTAAATTAGGGTCTTGCCCAGTTAGGCTAATATTTTCGTATCAGAATTTTGAGATCTTTTTCCATAGTTTCTCAATGATTAAATCTCCACTCTGATTCTAACAAATATTCTGAGAAATGTATTTTCGATATACCATTAAATTTATTTAACCTTCGCTTTGTCTATGACCAATACGATTCAACTCCGTTAATAGGACTTAATTTATGATATGATTATTTTGACTTTAAATGATTTAAATCAAATATGGAGGAGAAGGAGATAACAGAGTCAGAGAGACAGGCAGTTATTTTAGATAGATTTCGAGAAATTGTTGTTACAGATACCGATCCAGTTGTGGCTAGAGTAGCAAGTATTGTTGTTTCGAATTATGAAGAAAAAGGAATTAACTTGTTTTGTTATTCAGATGCAAGAAATATTGTTGAAGCATTGATAATTAATGGTGTTGAATCGCTTCATTTTTGGTACGCAAGAGGACATGTAGTACCTTATATTAAAGATGGAAATAGTAGGTTAATTCTTATTGAATGTATCGGTCATAAAGGTTATGGTTTTGAACCAGGTATTATTGTTGTCAACAAAGGAGATAGACATTATCTTTTTGGAGATCCTGATACAGGTCAAAAGGTAACATATTCTTTAACGATGGAAATTTTAAGAGATAGAGCGATAGGTTTCCCAACAAGATATGGATCTGGTGAACGAAGTGTAACTTCTCTTGATCAAATTTTTGCTATTGAGTAGTAATTCAATAATATATTTTATAAATTTTTAATAATTCTCAATTACCCTTACTTTTTCAAAAAAAAGATATTTTCTATTTTTAGGAGGAGTCTTTTTAATATTAAACCAGCTGATACCACCGCAATCATCCCAAAATCCAGGAAATGTTTTTTCCTTTTTAATATCTTTGATTGTAGCCCAGAAGTTTTTGACTCCCTCTTCTTTATTATTAACTATTAATTTCCCTTTAGGATTGTAGCCGTCAAATGTGTAAAAGTATATATCTCTTAGGAATTCTCCACTTTGTTTATAATCAACATAGTGTATGATTCCGACAAAATATAAATCCGCAGTCATATTAGTTTCTTCTTTTAACTCACGGATTGCAGCATCCTTAATAGTTTCTTCTTCTCGGATCTTGCCAGTATGAAAGCCGATACAGCCAAAAAATGGCTGTTTTAATCTTTTCATAAATAAGAATTTCTGTTTTTTGTTATTTACTTTAGTTACTCTGATTAAAGCACCTCTTTTTCCCTGTTTTTCAATATTACCGTTTCTTTCATCCATTCTGTTAGAGAATTCTTTTCCCATATCAGTAAGATAGTACTGCTTCTTATTATCCTTCTTTATAAAGCCATTTTTTAATAAAGTGTTAATGTGGTATGTTAAATGGTCTGTTGTAATTCCGCTAACTCTTAGATCTCTAAATCTTGCATATGGAAGGAAGAGTATTTTTTTTAATATTTTCATTTGGATTACATGAAGGTCAGATAAATTTTTCATTGGATTTATTTAATAATTAAATTTTTTTAAGATTATATTTACAAGAAGTCTTAAAAATCAAGTGAAATTGATTTCAGTAGGGTATATTATTAAAGTGTTTCAATTTTTAAGTCTAGTTAATTATTTCTTTTATATTTATTATAATATTAGTACTATGTACTACGTTTATATTCTTTTATGTTCTGATAACTCACTTTATACAGGTTATACAACTGATCTAAAGCAACGTGTTAAGGTTCACAATGAAGGTAAAGGGTCAAAATATGTTAGAAGCAGACTGCCGGCAAAGTTGATTTATTATGAAAAATTTAAGAAAAAGGAAAAAGCTCTTAAACGTGAAGCTGAAATAAAGTTATGGGAAAGAGAAGAAAAAATAAGAACGCTAGAATTAGATGATAAGATTTAATCATATTCGGTTTCAGTATGATTTTAAGAGCTGTCCATTTATATTTTATTTAATTATACTAAAAAAGGCTTATTTTGCTAACTTATCAGTTATTAAAACAGTAAGCATAGCTGCACATCCTCCAATTAGACCTGATGTTATATCTCCAATTAGTGTGTCTGGTCCAATGTCCGGAGTTGTTATCCCACCGAATCTTGCTTAAACTAAACAATTGGTGTTAATTTAAATTCTAATTCTTTTCTTTCTTTATCTAAGTTTCTATTATGGGGGTTTGATCAGTATATTTTTCGGATAACGTTCTTTTATTTTATGTAAATTTAATTGATATATTGTATATGCTTATTATTTCCTTTTTTAATTAGCAGATTATTTCTTTTGCATTATATATATGCACATAGTGTAGATGAGTTACCAACTCAGGAAGAATTGGACAGAGCATACGATTTTCTCTATGAGTATCATAATACTTGGTTCGACAGAGTTTTCGGAATAGGGTTGAAACCTCCTAAGACAGCTTATATGTATATGGTAAGAATTCCAATTCCAAGAGATTATAGACAAGATGAATTAGCGACAAATTTAGGATATTGGACTCATACTGATAAATCAATGTTTCATCCGGATATAAGTTATTCTTTAATAAATTTAAATATTGATAGGATAGTACATTTAGCTGATTCTTTTTGGACGGAGTTTGCTCAGATTCTTGATTCGGTCGGTAATATAGGGTCTTGGGGAGATATTTTACATACTGAAGAAAAAATGTTTATAGCTGAGAAACGTAATAATATTTTTGGTATAGCAGTATATTCAGCTAGATTAGGATATTCATATGAACAGTATAGAAGAAGAGCTGATTTAACAGGATATGCAGTAACAGGTGAAATCCATTTAGTCCCTTATGGTAGAAGCAGATATGAAGAGGTTGTGGATATATTTGGAAGTGAATAATATAAATAAGGTAGTTAATCTTTTACCCTTTTTAATATAGTATTAACAATGCCAGTAGTGCGTGCCAGCCTTTCATGTCCAAGAATAACAGGTTCGCTGCCGACTGCTTTAGCTTGGGGAAAAAGTTTATCTTTAAAATCAAAATTAGGTCCAATTGTTACATAGTCTGCGTGCAGATTTTTATATAAATAAATAAACGATTCTTTACTTGTGTCATATGGGTTTATAAAAACTGCATCAATACAGTTTAAGGCGTTTATAATTTCTAAACGATCCTGTTCACTAATAATAGGTCTGTCCTTGCTTTTGTATGTTTGTATATTCATATTATTCTCAACACCAACAATAAGATAATCACATATTCGTGATGACCTTTCTAATAAATCTAGATGTCCGATGTGAAAAAGGTCAAAAGCACCATGTGTAAATGCAATTTTTTTATCTCTCTTTTTTAAATCTGATGTAATTTTGTAAAGTGTATTAATAGAATAGATCTGGTTCTGACGAGGCATGATAAATATAAAGATTTAATTTAAATTGGGGCTAGTAAAATGATATCAAAATTTGTTGATATGTCAATATTAAGATTAAATGTTTAGGTTTATATCTGTTTTGAAGTTATATCTTAAAACTTTTTTGTAAAAGTTTAACTACTATTAATTGAAGAGATTCTTTATTACAAAAACAGGGTATTTTTCCTGCCTGACGGCAGGCAGGTAATCTCAAAAAATACCCTAAAACCCTAGAATTTATACAATCTTAATATAAATATAGTAGACAATTGTTGAAATTTACATTATACCATCATTATCTTCCCGCAAGGTCATGTAAAGTGTTTTACGTAAATAATGGAACCAATAACCTTGTTATTCTAAATATTCTTGTATCATCATTATTTATAATTGGGTGCTTCTAGTAAAAATGTTTAAATGATAATATTAAACATATATTTATTAAGTTGCTAAAATGAAAGATATTAAACTTATCTGTTTTGATCTTAATAAAACATTAGTAAAAGAAAATACTTGGTTAGATCTAAATCTTGCTATGTGTGTAACTAAAGAGGAAGATGATCTTCTATTTAGACTATATAAAGATAGCATAATAACTTATAAAGAATGGCAGTCAATACTTGAAAAGATGTATATTAAAAGAGGAAAGGCGACCAGAGCTAATATTGAGAAAACTGTATTCAATTATACTTATATGAAAGATGCTGAAGATGTTGTTAAATATTTAAAAAAGAAAGGATATAAAATTGCTTTGATAACAGGTTCGCTTTTAATGCTTGCTGAAAAAGTCGCTAAAGAAACAGGGATAGAATTTTACGAAGCAAATAATATTATGATTTTTAATGAGGATGATTATTTAGAGAAATTAGTTGCTCTTGGTAATGATGAGTTGATTAAATTAAGACACCTGCAGAGTTTCTGTAGGGAATTAGATATAAAATTAACTGAGTGTGTATGTATTGGAGATGGTGATAATGATAGGTTGCTGTTTGAAAAATGTAAGCATGGAATTACTTTTAAGGATTCAGATATTAAAGATTTAAGTTGGAAGGTGATAAATGAATTGGGTGATTTAGAAAAAATATTTTAAATAATTATACTCTATTATTATCCATAAGTTTACTAAATTGAAGAATATATAAAGTTGTGTGTAGAATAATTTCCCATTACAGTATTATTTTTAGGATTTATATTGAGACTTCTGAATAGAATATCCTAAATAATTCCCTAATATTAAACAGGATAAAAATTGGAGAGAGATAATTGGGTTTTTATTAAATGTAATTAAGATTATTAGAAAAACATATATATAATTAAGTAAAATTAATATAGATCCCCACTTTATAGCTGATTTATCCTTATATACTTTATATCGAAATTTAGAAGAAGGAATTTTTATCCATTTTTTAAATACCCCGTGGATTCCACAGCCGCCATAAAGTGATAATAATATTATTAGTATTGAAGAAAAAATTATTTTCATAAAATATCAAATTTAATATAGTTTGGTATAAAAGGATAATTCATTATAACATAATTGTAATTACAATATTTGTGATTTTTGCTATAATTAAAGTATATATTTCAAGGAATTTAACCAATGTCAATTAGCAAAGAAGAAATGATAAATTCGGTTTATAAAAAGTACGGAGTTAGGTTCTTTCCTAATACTGGTGAGAAGATCTTATTAGATGTTTATTCAGGTAAGTATCATGTTTTAGAAGTGAAAAATTTAGCAAAAAGGGGGAAGGTCAGCAAATTTGGGTTGGAGGATATGAGATCGGTTTCTACAGATGATCTGAGGCGTTTAGCACAGAAATATGCAAAAGTTACTTTGCCTCCTAATTTACCTAGAAGTTTAATTATTAATATATTATTAAAAAAACTTGATGCTAAAAAGCTGTCAGATAAGGAACTTGAGATATTTGGCAGGAGTGGGAGATCGACTTTAACTGATGCTATTTCATTATACGGTGGACTTATTCCTGGGGTTAGAAGAAAGATTAAGAAAAGGGATATTAAAAGAGGAAAGAAAGAGGTAAAGAAGTTTTAAATTTTTATCCTCCGGGACAAATATTCTCACAAGGTACACCATCATTATCTCCATCTCGTCTTGAACATCCGCAAGTGCTTAATTGATAGTAAGCTTCTTCGCACGATGACATTTCAGAGCATGTTTTGCTACAATTACAAATATAAGTTGGAGTAGTTGGTACCGAAGGAGTAGAGTAGCAGCCGGAGGTGCATGAATTATCATTAATTTCAGCTGTATAAGTACTACAATCCCAATGAGTTCTTGTTATTTGAGCTTTATTACAGAAAATACAGATTCTATCTATTTCTGCTCCTTCCTGGCATGCACATACACCTCCCCATAATCCATTTTCATTTTCTCTTGCTTCATTTTCCGCTTTTTTAAATTGATCCTGGTATTTATATGGAAGATTGTAGGTATATTCATGAGCATATCCTTCACGAATCATGATGTCATTTATAAAATTGTCTCCTTCCCAGATGTATAGTAGGAGTCTGTTATATTTGTCCCTTTCTCTCTGAGTTTTATCAAACTCTATTCGGACATTTTTATCCTCAACCAGTGATTTCATTTTATTTGTAGCTTCCTGGTTGAAGCATTCGTTTGTTTCAGGAGTATTTATTCCGATTAGACGCACTTTTTCTTCATTCTCTTTGTAGAGGATTTTTATAGTATCACCATCTGTTATTGCTAATACTTCACAGGTTATTAATTTTTTTCTTGTAGCGGTTAATGTATATTTTTTATCTTCTTGATTATTTATATCAAATGCTTTTATTACAAAACTGTTGTCTCCTATTTCTAAAGACATCCTTTGGCTAAAATATTTCTTTTCGTCTTTTGATTTTAATTGAACCTCAGTATCATTAATAACAACTTTTGTTGTTGAAGTATTAACAGTGCCTTCAATAAGAATAGAATCATCTGTTGTTGATGTGTTATTAGCAGTGTTAATTTTTAGATTAGTTGATTGAGTTGCAATACCAGCGATATCTTTATTTGTTGATTGAGAATTATTATCTGAAGATAAACTACTTATAAAATAAACTGAACCTGCTAATATTATAATTACTAGAATAATAATGAGTCTATTTCGGGTTGAGAGTGATTTTAGCAGATTTTCCTTTTCGGACATTTCAAGGCAGAGCTAATAATATTATTTTAATATATATAAAAGGAAAGTCAATTGATAATGTTTTTTATATAATTAATTAGTAGTGAATATTATTAACTATTTTATTTTCAGTACTTTCATAACTGAAAGTACCACCGTGCCTGACGGCTGTTTAATAACGATAGGTTGTAAGATCCTGCATTAATTTCTGTTTTTTACTAATTCCTAATCCATCTTCTTCTATATATTCAACCGAAAAGTGAACTCCCCCGAACCCCCAAGATATATCAACCATACTCAAGGTATTTTTTCATTTTTTAGATATAGGGATTATAATATTATATTATTTTCTTGCCTTTTAATTTTATCTGTTCTATAATTTGTTCTAGTAATGTTTTATCCTAAATATCATGTGCGGACGTTTTGCCCAAGGCGATATGGATGCTATTTATAAGAAATATAAAGTAGCAATTACAAACTATTTAATAAAAAAGATAAAACCTAGATATAACATCGCGCCGGCTCAGAATGTTCCTGTTGTATACAATGATAAAGGCAATAAGCTTGTTTCTATGAGATGGGGGCTTATACCTCATTGGGCGAAAGATCCAAAAATCGGATATAAGTTTATAAATGCACGATCCGAGACTGTACATGAAAAGCCGGCTTTTAAAAAATCTTTTCAAAATATGCGCTGTATAGTGCCTGCAAGCGGTTTTTATGAATGGTATAGAAGCGGGAAAGACAGATACCCTCATTATATTTACCATAAATCGGGCGATATTTTTTCTTTTGCAGGAATTTATGATATCTGGACAGATGTTGAAGGCAGGAACTTTAAAACATTTGCTATTCTTACTACGGAGGCAAACAAAATTATTGAACCTATTCATGATCGTATGCCCGTAATACTCGAGAAAGATGAAGAAAAAATTTGGCTTAATGATGATTTAAATGATTTGGATGAATTAACCTCTCTTTTCGATCCATATCCTGAAGATTTGATGGTGGAGCATGAGGTTAGCAGGGATGTAAATAGTATAAGAAATGAAGGAGTAGAACTTATAAAACAGAAATCAAAAAGTACATTACTATAATTTTTTCAAATAAATATGAGTTTTAAATTACCTCTATATATTTCTACGATTCATGCTGGTTTTCCTAGTCCTGCTGAATCTTATGTTGAATCAAAAATAGATCTCAATGAATTTTTAGTTGATCATCCGGCTGCTACATTCCTTGTTCGAGCAAAAGGTGATTCTATGTTTGATTGTGGTATTTCTGATGGAGATATATTAGTTGTTGACAGGTCAGTTGAGCCTAAGGATAATTCTATAATTATTGCTGTTTTATCAGAAGAGTTTACAGTTAAACGATTGAAAATTAAAAAAGGAGAGTATTATTTATTTCCAGAGAACCAAGAATATAGAGAGATCAAAGTAACTGAAGATATGGAGTTCGAAGTTTGGGGGGTAGTTACTAAGGTAATAAAAGATTTATCATGAAGAAGAAAGTATTTGCACTGGTTGACTGCAACAATTTCTTTGTTTCATGCGAGAGAGTTTTTAATCCCAAAATTAAAAACCTGCCGGTTTTAGTACTTTCTAATAATGATGGTTGCGTAGTTGCCAGATCAAATGAAGTAAAAGCTCTTGGAATCAAGATGGGGACTCCATTATTCAAGTGTAAAAAATTAATCAAAGAAAATAATATTCAAATTTTTTCTTCAAATTATGCTTTGTATGCGGATATGTCTAATCGAGTTATGGCAACTTTGAGACAATTTTCACCTGATATGGAGATATATTCAATAGATGAGGCTTTTATTGGACTGGGTGGATTTTATTCTAATGATTACGAGAATTATGGTAGTAAAATTAGAAAAATTGTATTGCAGTGGACAGGCATTCCTGTTTCTGTAGGGGTAGCTGGAACTAAGTGTCTGTCTAAAGTTGCAAATGAGATTGCAAAAAAACATAATCGATTTAATGGGGTTGTTGATTTTGAAAATATGAAGGATGATGAGATAGATGAATATCTTGATATGATTGAAGTGAATGATGTATGGGGGATAGGTTCTAAATATGCAAAAAGGCTTAATTTGAAACAAATTTATACAGCAAAGGAGTTAAAATATTCAGATCCCAAATGGATAAAGAGGATTTTGAATGTTATGGGTGAGAGGATCGTATTGGAATTAAGGGGTATCGGTTGTTACGGACTTGAGGAGAATCCTGGTTTAAATAAAGGAATATGCTGTTCACGTTCTTTTGGTTATCCTGTTACTAAGTTCAACGAAATGAAGGAGGCAGTTGCTTCATATATAGCAAAGGCTGCTGAAAGGTTGAGGAAGCAGAGTGCATATTCAAATATTGTGATTGTTTATATTAAAACAAATAGATTTAAAGATACCCCCCAATATTCAAATGCAGCTTATATAAAACTTATTGAACCTACTTCAAGTACTATAGAATTAACTAAATATGCTTTGTATTGTCTAAATAAAATATTTAAGAACGGTTATAAATACAAAAAGTGCGGGGTACTTTTAGAAGGAATACAGCCTGATAGTCAAAAACAGTTGAATTGTTTTTATGGTTTTGATGAAAAAGACGATAATAAAAAAATCTGTCTTATGCAGGCAGTTGATTCTATTAACAGTAGATTCGGACACGGCAAGATTAAACTTGCAGCTGAAGGGGTTTTCAAAAAATGGAAAATGAAAAGAAATATCCTTTCAAAATGCTATACAACAAATATTAATGAGCTGTTGGAAGTGAGGCTCTAGGTGGATAATTAAGCTGGTAAATAATTGTCCCTAATCCAATAGTAAGATGGATTAGTAAGTGCTGTTTCTACTGGTAACCATGTTTGAGGTGTATCTACAATTTGGCCTTGATGGTCTATATTTTGTTCAGTTACTATATAGCCTTGGACAAGATAATCCGTAATTTGGTCTTGATCGATGGTTCCGCATTCTACTACAAGTATTGTTCTTCCATCTATATCACAAAAGCCGAATGTAACGCTGGAGTATACCTGAGTTGGTATATCTACTATTTGTTTAATTACAACTTGTTCTCCATTAGGATTTTGGCCTGTAAGCGCAGCTGTCTCTCTAGATTGATATTCTCTGACAATTTTAGTTATTTGTTTAAGTTTAGCAGTGGTTGATTCTTCTTCAGGCATAATAATAGATATAATTTATATTGGGATTATAGCAAATATAGCCTAGTTTAGTAAAGAACTGTGACATAAATGAATATATTAGGGAAACAAAATGAAAAAGGACGAAATGTTAATCCTATAAAACTGAAATCCTCTACCATGTTATAGATTCAAGAATTTGATCTATAGTTTCTCTTTCTGTTTCAAAGGTGTCTTTTGGATGACCGTAGTATTCTACATCTAATTTCTTTGTATCATCTAGATGAATACGCCCATATACATTTCCAAATGTTCCATCTTCCTGCTCAGCATGTTCGTACCATTCATCAATTGTGAATACCTGTCCATTGATATTATAGCTAACTTCTGTTTCATCTATCTCATACGCTCCGATACCTGTTCTTAAACACTGCATTGAGTCTGATAGACCAAAGTTGATAGAAATATTTTCATTCTCTAGTCTTACACATTCTTCTTTTAATTCATCGTCAAAGCTTAGTTCATATTCATCTGGATATTGTATCTGATATCCAATAACTGAATTACTATATGTATTCCAGGCTTCTTCTTCGTTCTCGTATTCATTATTTTCAACAATTCCGTTATTGTCCTCGTCCTCTTTATTATCTTCTTGGGTTGCTTTGTTGTTTGTCTCATTACTTTGATTGTCGTTTGTATCTGATTTATCTCTAGTAAAAAACCAATGACTAATTGCACCTACTGCGGTAAATATTACCGCTGTCAAAATCCACAGAATTACAATTAAGAATATTTTAGATTTATTTGATTCGGATTTACTAACAGAAATTGCTTTATTATTATCATTATCTGAAATATTATTCTCTTTCATCTACTTGTTATTAAATAGATTAATATATATAATATAATACATTTTTGATAAAGGAGTATCAAATAATATTAATCAGATTTTTATATGATATAATGTAGAAGTTGTATATAAGAATTCATTTCTTTTTAATATGAAGAAGATTGATTATTTTAAACTCTTAAAGGATTCAGCTGAGTTTACATGGAAATACAAGGTTTTGTGGCTCTTTGGATTTATAATTACATTATTTTCTGGTAGTGGAGGGGGTAGTACTAGTAATTATAATTTTTCTAATGATGATATCTCTGAATCAGATTTCTCTAATGTTAGTGGAAGGGTACAAAATTTAATAAACACTCCATATTTTTGGATTATATTAATAGCTGTAATTATTCTGTCTTTAGTTTTTGTTGCAGTTTCATGGTATCTGAGGAGAGTATCAGATATAGCGCTTTTAAATTCTGTTAGATATGATAAAGGTGAGCAATATCCTAAAATTACCATAAAAAATTTATGGAAAGGATCACATCCATATCTTATGAAATTTTTAAAGTTTGATTTATTATATTTGTTGATTATATTTCCGATTTTAATATTTCTCATTATCTTAATAGTAGTTCCGATAATTGTTTATCCTTCGATTGGTATTTTTTTAATATGTTGTAGTTTACCGATATTTATGCTTGTTACTTTGATATTTAATATTTTGAAACAAACTATTGAAAGAATATTGTTTTTTAGTAGGCTGAAAATTATCGATAGTATAAAGGAAGGATTTTTGGTTTTAAAGAATAACTTAGGCAAGTACGCTTTAGCTTATCTTACCCAGCTGTTACCCGGATGTATATTTTCTATAGTTAAAGGTTTTTTATCAATAATTGCTGTACTTCCTTTTATTGCGATTATTTTGGCAGCAGTTATTAATCCGGACATTTGGTGGTTTAGTATTGGTTCTATATGTTGTGGCACTATTGTATTTTGGATCGTTATTGCAGGCATACAAGCTCCTTATACTGTATTTGTTCGTACATTCTGGACAAGATTTATTATAAATTTGATTAGTGATGATGCTAAGATTAAGAATGTAGAAGAAGCTGAGATAGTTAATTGATTTATCGAATTTTTTTTAATATTTTGTTTCTCTCAAGTTAGACGCAGTTATACAATTTGTTGTGAATAAAGTATAGTTAAAAATTGACTATGAATTGATGTGCTGATAGAATTACACTTCAATTGGGATACTTAAATTAAATTTGAATTTTAAATAATGTTTAAGGTTTTATTTTACCAACCGACATTCAATATTCTAATTGTTCTGTATAATTTACTAAGGAATAATTTAGGTCTAGCTATAATAGCGGTAGCTATACTCTCCCGCCTTATTACTTATCCGCTTACAAAATCACAGATTAAAGCTGCAGAAAAGGGAAAAAATTTTCAAAAGAAGTATGATGCAATTAAGAAAAAATATAGTAAAAATAAGGAGAAATTAAATGAGGAGTTAATGAAACTTCAATCAAAGTATCTTCCTTCTCAACTTGCTGGATGTCTACCTATCATCATCCTAATTATTCTTTTAATACAGGTTAGGGGAGGAATTAGAAACTTAGTTGATAGAGGTTGGAATGCTTTCAATGAAGTTGCTTATTTCCAATCTTTGAAAAAAGATGAGGATATCATTAAATATGATCCTGAGGAAGATTTAGAATTAGGAGAACATACACTTAAGATATATCTTAAGTCTGAGCACGGTAATGAGATTGAGAAGACTTATTCATTTGAGGTTGTAGAAGATGTAGATGAGAGAAAACAGGAGTTGATAGATGAAGAAAATAATAAGTCAGAAGAGGAGAAAGAAAAAGAGAAGGAAGATATTAATTCGGAGATGCGTTCTGAGAGAGCAACTGAGTTTTCGATATATAGTGATTTTTTTGAAGAAAGTGCAGTTAATATACCTGTTAGTAAAACGTTTATTTTTGTTACTAATTCAAGTACAGAATATATCACCTCTGACAATGATCCCACGTTTAATTTCTATATTAGACCGCCTTCGAATCAGACGGTATTGAGTGATGAAACTAAGGTTTATTTTGATGATATTGAAGTAACAGAAGGGGCATATATTTCTCAAGGTGAAAGAATTAATTTAGACCTTATAGGAATAGATTTATCTAAAGTAGCGGCTGATTTTTCATGGTCTGATCCCGAGATAATGCCTTATATAATTTTAGCATTATTAGTTGGTGGTTCGCAGTTTGCTACGACGAGGATTTTGACTGGAATTAAAAGTTTTGATAAGGATAAGAAAAAAAAGAAGCCGAAAAAGTTAAAGAAGAAGAAAGAAGATGAAGGCATGCCAGATATGGCTGAATTAATGAGTATGACAAATAAACAAATGATGTTTATGTTTCCAATTTTGACTATAGTTACATCATTAGGTTATTGGGGAGGAGCCAATATATTTCCTTCAGGTTTAAGCGTTTTCTGGACTGTACAAAGCTTGTTTGTTATAATTCAGCAGCTTATTATGAATCGTGAAAAGGTAGCAGATTGGGTAAATATTAAGTTAAATAAGAAAAATAAATAATAAATTGTTTTAACATTAAATGAAAGATACAGAAATTATAAAGAAATGTGAAGAAGTTCTGAAAGAGATATTGGATCATCTTAACTTAGATACAAAAATGAAAGTTTCTATGGAGATAGATGAGGAAGATGAAAAGTATTTGAGGGCAAATATAGAGGGAGATGATTTAGGTAATTTGATAGGTTATAGAGGTAATAATTTGAATGCACTTCAAATTATACTAAGTAGAATTCTAGTAAGCGAGTTAGATGAACCGATAAAGATACTTGTTGATATAAATAATTATAGGGAAAAGAGAAAAGAATATTTAATATCACTTGCTAGAAAGGCTATGCAGGAGGCGGTTGAAAGTGGTCAAGATGTAGGCTTACAGCCATTGTCTGCCTTTGAAAGAAGGATAATTCATATGGCTTTAAAAGATGATAATAAAGTTACAACAGAGAGTGAAGGAGAAGGAGAGGATAGGCATGTGATTGTTAAAATTAATAAAAAGATAGAGGATAAAGAGTAAACTAATATTTTAAAATTAACTAATTAATGAAGATATTTGTTCAAAAAAGAAAAATAGTAGGTAGAAGAGTAAAAGATCTGTTTGAAAAACAAGAAATACCAGGGACCGTATATGGTCCAGATATGGATTCTATAAATATTAAAGTTAATTTAGTTAAATTTAAAAAAGTATTTGATAAGGTCGGTTATAGTCATATGATAGATATTAAAATCGAAGGGGACAAAAAACCTGGGAAAGCTTTGATACGTGAAGTCCAATTTGATCCTGTTACTGATGAAATGAGACATGTTTCTTTTTATAAATTAGATTTAAATAAACCAATTACTACATCAATTCCAATTAAATTTACAGGTAAATCGGAAGCTGTAGAAGAGAGTACTGGATTTTTAGTTACACCTATTGAATTTCTAGAGATCAGGTGTTTACCTAATAAATTACCAGATAAATTTGAGATAAGTATAGAGGAATTGAATGATATTGGGGATAGTATTGCTGTTTCTGAGTTGGAGATACCTGATGGAGTTGAGCTTACAGCTGAAGTTACAGAAAATGCTACTTTAGCATATATAGCACCTCCACAGAAAGAAATAGAGGAAGAAGAAAAACCTGTTGAAGAAGAGGAATTAGAGGGAGAAGAAGGTGAAGAGGGAGTTGAGGAAGGTGAAGGAGAGATAGAAGGGGAGGCAGGTGCAAAAGAAACTGAAGGAGAAGAAGGAAAGGAAAGATTAGTAAAAGAAGTAGAAGCTCAGGGACAAAAGAAGTAATAAAAGATAAATTTTTTTAATTTTAGGTTTTAATATTCCACTGTATTGGTGTTTTTCTATCTTTGCAGTTTGCACAAACTTGTTTCCTCTTGTATATTATTACTGAATAAATTAAGGATCTTATTTTTTGGAACATATAAAGAAAAAACCACAAAAAGTATCTAGTTTCAAAGGTAATCAGGCTGGGATAGTTACTCCAAGTAATAGGAGCTATTCAGATGAGGTAAAAGAAATAGAAGATCTTGCCCAGAAGGTTAAAAAGACAACGCTTCCAGAAGGTTTAAGAGAAAAGGCTCTAAAAATGATAAATAGGCTACGTAGAATGGCTAAATTCGGTAGTTATAGTGGCGAATATGAATTAATAGAAAAATACATTGATTGGATAGTTAGGATGCCTTGGGTAGGGTATACTCAAGACAATTTAAATCTGAAGTATGCAAGAGAGATATTAGATAGAAGACATTATGGTTTGGAAGCTGTGAAGAATAGGATTCTTGAGTTTCTGGCAGTTGCTAAATTGAATCCTTCAGATCAGTTAGGTGGAGTAAAAGATGGTTTTGACAAGATGAAGGAAATGAAAGAAATTGGTAAAAGTGCTCCAATTTTATGTTTTGTTGGTATTCAGGGTATCGGTAAGACTAGTATGGCTAAGTCTATAGCTCATGCGTTAGGACGGGAATTTGTCCGAATTTCTCTTGGTGCTATGGGAAGTGTTACTGATTTAAAGGGGCAATCGAGAGCTTTTTTAGATGCTGAGCCTGGACAAATAGTAAAGGCTTTAGTTAGAACTGAGGTGATAAACCCTCTTATTCTATTAGATGAAATTGACAAGGTAAGTGCTGCTGAAGGGAAGAGAGCTGATATAAATGCAGCTTTACTTGAGATTTTGGATCCTGAACAAAATCCAAGTTTTGTTGATTCTTATATAGATTATCCTATAAATTTATCAAGAGTTTTGTTTATAGCAACTGCGAATACATTGTCTACTTTGACAGCGGCTCTTTTAGATCGTTTGGAAATTATTCGTTTTCCTAGTTATTCTGATGAAGAAAAGGAGAAGATAGCAAAACATTATTTATTACCAAAGGTAGTAAGAGCATGTGGTTTACAGCAAGATCAGATAGAATTTACTGAAAGTGTATGGCCTCTTGTTATTCGGCCGTTAGGTTTTGATGCTGGAGTTAGACAATTAGAAAGAAATATTACAGCTATTTGTAGGAAAGTAGCAAGGCAGATTGTTGAAGGTAAAGGTAAAGAGAAATTTGTAATTAGTCCAGAGAATTTTAGGGAATATTTGCCTGCAGACATTGGAGTGTACTCTTAGAGAAATAGTGAATTTTATTATTCCTTAATTTATATGACTTATAAAGAACTTGTAGAGAAATGTTTAAAATGTAAAAGGTGTAGATTGAGAAAAACCGCGAATCAGGTCGTACCAGGAGATGGTAATCCTAAGGCAGATATAATGTTTGTTGGAGAAGCACCTGGTGCAAATGAAGATAAAAAAGGAGTCCCATTTTGTGGTGCTGCTGGTAAGATTTTAGATGAAATGCTTAATTCTATTAATCTAAAAAGAAAAGATGTTTTTATTACAAATATTGTTAAATGCAGACCTCCGGGTAATAGAGATCCTTTTGATGATGAGATAAAAGCTTGTAAGTATTGGACAAATGAATTTATTAAGATAATTAGGCCCAAGATATTTGTCTTGTTGGGAAGATTTGCTATGGGGAAATTTTTTCCTAAGTCTAAGATATCAAATATGCACGGGGAAGTATATAAAAAGTGGGGAAGATTATTCTTAATAATGTATCACCCCGCTGTTGCTCTTTATAATAGAAATTTTAAAGAGGTTCTAATGGAAGATATAAAGGTATTAGAGAAGTTATTAGAAGGAGATATGAGTGTGGTAAAAAATTTAGATAAAGCAAAAAAATGAGGATAAAAAATATAAAGAATACACTTTATACTATTATCCTCTGTTGTATAGTAAAGACAAGTCCTTACTATACGATGGCCAATCATATCAGTTTGTCCTCGAGAAACTCACTTCAATGATAAGAATTCCTAGATATAATATATTATATCTCTTATAAAATTGTCAAGTTTTATCTTTAATATATTATTTGATATTTTTGAGTTGATTAGATAGAATAAATTCGCTATGGATAGAAAATATATATTTCCTATAACAAAGGATTTTGATTATTTTGATGTAGATAACTTTCGTACTAAGAAGCTTGAAGGTACCGTAGAGTTACGAAAAGCTTGTCTCCCTGGTGCTGATGCTTTTCTTATTTCACCTAAACTATATATTAGATTCAAAAAGGACGGCAAATTCGATAATGGTTTTGAAAAGGAATTGAAACCTTGTGTAAAGAATCTAGTTGATAAGTTTTCCAGGATTACAATTAGAACTTGTTTTAGATTTTCAGGGTATGAAAATCCTCGTTCACTACCTGCATTCAGGGATTTAATAAGTATTAAAGAAGTAATCAATGGTATAAAAGATGCTTATAAAGCAGGTGAAGATTTTGCTGAGGAGAATAAAATTGATTGGTTTGAGTTGGGTCTTATAATGATGGGAAGAGTTGAAGCCGAGCGTTCAGGAATAATTATTGTTGATCCGGAAAAATCAAACTTATGTGTAGTTGAATCCTGCTGGGGGGATAATCATTTGATTGCGACTGGTGAGGAGGGGTTTGATTCTTTTTGGGTTGATAAATCAGGAAAGATATTAAGGAAAGATATTAGAGAGAAGAAAAAAGGTTATTATTTTGTAAAAGGCGATAGAGTAAAGAGAGCTATAGAAAGAGATAAAAAAGAAAAGTCATGCTTATCTTATAAAGAGATAACAAAGATTGCCAAGAATTCATTTAAGGCAGCTGATTATCATAAAACCTCTGTTGAAATAGAATATATGGTAAGAGAAGATGGTTTTATAGATATGTATGAGTTGCAGGAGAGGCCTGGTCTGCATTTGTCTTTACCCAAAAAGGATGATGGAAGGGATAAATCTTTAGTTTCAGGGGTTGCAGTTAATGGAGGTAAGGTTGAAGGAGTTGTAAAAGTTGTAAGCAGTTTAAAAGAAATAAAAGAAGTTAAGCCTGGTGTTGTTCTAGTTTTGCCCTCTAAGATGATGGGAGAGGATATTCCAATTATTGGTAAGATTTCTGCTCTGATAACAGATACTGGTGGTATTACCGCTCATATTTCAACAATAGCAAAAGAAAGTGATATACCTTGTATTGTAGGTGCTAAAGATGCTTCCAAGAAATTAAAAGATGGGATGAAAGTAGTTGTGGATGCTGCTAATGGTAAGGTTTATGATAGTAGCTTTGGAGATTCAGTAAGGGTTATTAAGAAGTCGAATGAAGTAGTATGGATTGATAATTTAAAAGCGGAGATGGATCTTGTCGGAGCTAAAGCTTTTAACCTAGTCAGACTGATGCAGATTGGAGTAAATGTCCCTGATGCTTATGTAATTACAACTGAAGCTTTTGAAAAATTTCTTAAACAAAATGGTATAGAAAAAGAGATGAGAAAGAAGTATAAGAAAATTGATGTTGAAAATCTTGAGGAAATTGGTGAAGTAATTAAAAAGAAGATTTTAAATGGAGAGGTAAGTAAAAAGTTAGAAAGTGACATATTAAAATCATTTTTAGTTTTAAAAGAGAAGTATGGTGAAGTTTCGGTAAGGTCTTCTGCTACATGTGAAGACAGTATTAAAGCTTCTTTTGCCGGCCAGTTTCAGTCGTTTTTATTTATTGATGATAAAGAGAAGCTGATTGAATCTATAAAGAAATGTTGGGCCTCATTATATCGTTCGGGTGCTGTTTTGTATTCAATTCAAAAAGGTATAGATATATTAAAAGTAAAGATGGGAGTGGTAGTGCAGGGTATGATTAATGCTGAAGTTGCGGGTGTTATATTTACTGAAGATTTAAAGAATGAGGATGGAAATATGTTAATTGAAGTAGCTAAGGGGATAGGGGAGAATGTTGTTTCAGGAGAAGTTACACCTGTGAGTTATACAGTAAAGAAAAAGACAGGAAGAATTATTAAGAAGGTTGGAGAAGAAGATGAATTAATATCAAAATCTAAAGTACTTTATTTAGCAAGTATAGGTAAGAAGATAGAAGAATATTTCGGTTTAGCTCAAGATATTGAATGGGCAATAGAGAAAGATAAAATTTATATACTTCAAAGCAGACCAATTACTACTCAAAAATAGAATTTGAGAGAATTAAACTGTTTTCGACTCCGATTAATTTTATTTATTTTGGTTTAAATATCCTTGATATTCCTCGTCATTTTCCATTTCTTTTTCTACGGAATTTCTTACTATTTGAGCTTTGTGCATTCTTTTAGATTTTCCTGCCCATTCGAGATAACTATCAATCTCAGGTGATATTATAAGGATAAATTTGGTGTCGAGCTTGTTTCTAATATCTTTGAAAAATTTATCTATCTTATTTTTTAAGTTATCCTCGTTGTATTTCTCGAAGGTAAGCAACTTTTGGGTTCCGACTTGAATTGGTGGCGCTGTAGGTTCACCTGCTTTTTCATTATAGAGAGCAAGAACTGGTTTTCTTAGATTTAAGGCATATGCGATTTCATATCCTACACCACTATCTGATGCTGATACCTCTGCTATTACAATGTCACTTTCTTTTATTGATTTAGTATTTCTTTTAAACGCTTTGACCATGTCATCTTCAGTTTCTTCCATTAATTTTGTCTTTTGGGTGTCGAAATTAATAGTGTTCATATCGATGCCCATTTCCTTTATTGTTTCTACAACCTCTTGCTGCCACTTTTTTATTTTATTGTCTCTCCCTATAATAGAAGCTACAAAATATGCTTTCATATGTTTTTGTATAAAAATTAAACTATATTTAATAGATGCCCGAATTTTTGTTTTTTTGATTTTAAATACTTTTTATTATATTTATTGGGTTTTATTTCTATAGGTATTCTACCTTTATACTCTATTCCACTTAATTTTAAAGCCTGTATTTTTTCTGGATTATTAGTGATTAATCTTACACTGCGTATTTTAAGATCCTTTAAAATTTCAACAGCGTATTTATAATTACGATTATCGGCTCTTTCACCTACTTTAATGCTAGCTTCATAAGTATCATATCCTTTTTCCTTATAAGAGTATTCTTTTATTTTTGTTATAAGACCATGACCTCTACCTTCTTGATCTAAATAAATAAGTATTCCTCCTTTTTTGCTTATTATATTTATTGCTTCAAGAAGTTGTTCTCTGCAGTCGCAGCTCTTAGATCCGAATACTTCACTAAATATACATTGTGAATGTATTCTAACAGGTACATTTTCTTTTCCTTTTATATCTCCTTTAATTATAGCTAATGCAAATTTTTCTTTAGTATCATTTGTAATTTCATATCCAATAAGCTTGAATTCACCATATATTGAATGTAGAGTGAATGAATCAGTTCTTTTTATATGTTTTCCTTTCATCTATAGTTTAAGTTCATATAATTTATTTACTCTTATTATTCTATTATTTTCTTCGAGCTTTTTAATATGTTTATCAATTTTGTCTTCGTTATAGGCTTCATTACAACTATTATACCTCTTTCTAGAATCTTTTGTTATATTCCAAGGATAGTTTATAATTATAAACTTATAATCATTTATTTCATTCTCTTTAAGAATTTTTTCCATTCGAATAATATGAATCAGACTATCCTCAATTATTAAAATTTTCTGTTTAGGTAATTTTTTTATCGTATTTAGAATTATTTCTCCTTTTGGTCCATCTTTATTTGTAAAATATGATTGGTTTTTGAAACCGTATGATTCTAAAAAAGCTCTAGTGTCACTTATTAGATTTCTTTTATTTTGATAATTATTACGTGTAGTGAAGAATATTAATTTATTCCTTTTATTGATTTTTTTAAGAAACTTAATATTTGATAAATAATTTGAGATATTAAAATTGATATCAGTTTTATAATAGTTCTTTAAAATCTTTTTCAACTCATTAAGAGGATATTGGAATATTTTAATTTTTTCATAATCTCTAAAGATTTTTTTTACTTCTTCAGAAGATAGCAATGGTGGAGTATTTAACTCTGATTTAATAGAGTAAGTTGTGAGCATATTAGGTTTGAGCTTTTTTCGATCTTTGAATATATTTTTTGCAATGGCAAAAAGTACAGGAATCTCAGGCCAGATGATGCCGTCAATATCGGAAAAAATTGTAAAGTAATTCATATTAATTCTTTATTTAACATATAATTATACATTCTAGTAATTTCCTTGTATACTTATTTTGTTGTACATACTGTTGTATTTTTAGTAAATAAGTTGCTAAAATATAAAAACCGTATATTATACCATATAATTACAATATATGAAACTACTAAAATTATCAAAGAGTAAAAAGGAGGAAAGAATTAATGATGAAGCATTACTGGCTCTTGATGTAGGAACATCATTTGTAAAGGCATGTGTGTTCAAAGTAGTTGAAAATAAGATTCATATTTTGGGCTATGGAAGGGCTGCTCAACAGAGTGAAGCTATGAAAGGAGCTATGATAATTAATCTTCAAAATGTTATTGAAAACTGTGATCTAGCAATTGGTGAGGCTGTCAGAGATTTAGAAGGCGATTTGCCTAAAAAGGTTATTATGGGGATAGCCGGAGAGTTGGTAAGAGGAGAGACTATTATGGCTAAATATGAAAGAGAGAAACCAGATGAATATATAAATGAAAAGGAGATAAATAAAGTTATTGAAAAGGTGAGAGACAGGGCATTTTCGAATGTTAAAGCAGAGATAGCTGAAGAGACAGGCTTATTGGAAGATCAAATTGAAGAGATAAGTTCTGTTGTCAGTGATACTTTTATCGATGGTTTTAGAGTTACAAATCCTTTAAAATTTAAGGGTAAGAAGATTAATTTTAGGGTTTTTTCTACTTTTGCTCCATCTATACATCTAAATTCATTAAGGACTATTGCAAAATCTTTGGGATTTGAAATATTAAGTATTATTGTTGAACCTTATGCTGTAACAAGAGCATATAAAGGAGTTACAAAGGATGATTTCAGTGCAGTTTTTATAGATGTAGGAGGTGGTACTACAGATATTGCTATTGTACAAAAGGGGGGAATAATGGGAACCAAAATGATGGCTTTTGGGGGCAAGGTTTTTACTAAACGCTTAGAAGCATTCTATGATACAAATTTTAAAGAAGCGGAGAAGTTAAAGATAGATTATAGTGAAAGAAGTCTTTCTGAAAAAAGATCGTCTGAAATAAATAAAATTTTATCAAAGGATGCAAAAATATGGGTTGAAGGTGTAGGGCTTGCACTAGCTGAATTTGAAGATATAGAAAATTATCCTACAAAGTTTTTATTATGCGGAGGAGGAGCTTTGTTAAATGAAATAAAGAAGAGTCTCGTTGAATATCCTTGGTTGCAGACTTTAAGATTTGAAAAATTTCCTGATGTTGATTTTATTCACCCATCTGATTTGAAAGGAATTGTTGATGATAAAAATTTGTTGAAAGATGTTGCCGATGTTGCTCCAGCATCTTTAGCCTATATGGCTATTGAATTGCAGTAAGGAATTTGATTAGTAGTATGCTATTATTAAAATAATATAAAGTGTTGGTTTTATATTAATTTGTTTAGATTAAACGTGTCTGAGAAAATATTTATTGATCTTGATGATGAAATAATATTTATTACTGAGAAAGTAGCGAAAGCACAGGGCAATGATGTGATTTTAATTGTACCTGATAGAGCATCACTGTTAGGTAGTATTGTTAATCTGAAGTTGTTATTTTCTAATATAGCAAAAAGTAAAAAAAATGTAATATTAGTAACAAAAGATGACATAGGTCAGAAGCTTGCTAGGAGGGCTAGTTTTGTTTCTGTTGAGAATGTAGGGGAAATTACAGATCAAATTTGGAACAAAGCTAGAGACTCGAGAGAAAAATTTATAGAAGAACTCGAAAAGAATAAGAAAAAGTTTCTGAATGAAAGAACTGAGCAGCCTAAAGAGAGTGTTAAATCTTCTGGCAATGCTATTGGGAAGATGGAGCCAAAGAAAGTTAATATAGATGGATTCGAGATGATGTCAGGAGGTGATATAGCTGAAGCTGATAAAGAGGCTGATAAAATTGATGAAGAGGAATCGGCGACAGATGTCTCGAGTAAGATTTCACAAGAGGAAGGATATCCTGAAGAAGGGGACAAGTTATCAGCAAAAAGAGAATATGAAAAAGTTTCTGGATTGCTTGGAAAAGATTTAAGTACTTTTAGTTATGTATCAGAGGCTTCTGAAAAGAATAAAGGCGAGAAAGTGAAGAGTAAAAAAGATACTGGTAGAAAGGGTAATGAAATAATCAGTAAAGTAAAGGCTTTTTTTACTAGCGGAGGTGTGAAAAATAAAATTATTATTGGATTTGTTGTTCTTCTTATCGTAGTTTTTGCAGTCTCATATTTTATATTACCCAAAGGTGAAGTAGTTATAAAAGTTGAAAGTCAGGACATTGAAGTTGAGAGGGAAGTTATTGCAGATACAGAAGTGATGGCGTTAGATATTGATTCATTGACAATTCCAGCTACCGTTGTTGAATCAGTAAAGGATAGTTCAGATAGTGCCCAGGCAACTGGTAAAAAGGAGACAGGAGAAAAAGCAAGTGGGCAAGTTACATTATACAATTTATCTGAAAGTGAAGTTAAGATAAATTCTGGGACTGTCTTAGAATCAGTTGAGACAGGGTTAACTTATACTATAACTACTGATGTGGTTGTGCCTGCAAAAAAATTAGACGATGATCCGGAGAGTCCTGGATTAATTGGTACAGCAAGTGTTGGACTTGTGGCTCAAACTTTTGGTGAGGATTATAATGTTTCTAAAAAAGTTGAATATAGAGTGGAAGGTTTTGAAGTTGATAGCTTATATGGGAAAAACTTCAATAATATTACTGGAGGTACTACTGAAGAAAATACCGTCGTATCCCAAGAAGATTACGATAATCTTAAAATTTCAATCGATGAGAAATTGAAAATTGAACTTCAGAGCGGTTTGAGTGAAGAGGCAGGTACGAATAGGGAATTTTTGGAGGATACAATAAGTTATGAAATTATAAATGAAGATGCTTCTCCTGGTGTTGATGCAGAAACAGATACTTTTAATTTAAGCTTAACTATGAAAGCAACTGCTCTGTCTTTTTTAAAGGAAGATATAGATACTTTAGCTGAAGCTCTTGTTGCAGAAAGTGATCAAGATGTGGAAGTTGAAGAATTTGAATATAGTTCAAGTGTAAGTAAGACAGAAGGAAATAAAATTTACATAGATTTAGTTATTACTGGTGTGGTAACTCCAAGTATAAATGAAGATGATATTAAATCTAATTTAACTAGTAAGAGTAGAAGTAAGGCAGAGGAGTATTTAGATGAGTATACTGAGATTGAAGATTATAAGATTGATTTATCACCGAAGTGGTTGCCTGGTTTCCTGGCTCATTTTCCAAGTTCAGTTGATAAAATAAAGATTGAGATTGAAAAAGTTTAAATTTTTATTTAAGATAATGACTTGACATAAATAAAATACTTAGTTAAAATACTTCGCGTTAGCAATCAAGAATATAAACTGCCAGAGATTATTCCATAAATAAATTTAATTTTTAAACATTTAAAAATATGTCAGTAAAAAATAAAATTAAACCACTAGGTGGAAATATTTTAGTTGAACCTGTAAAGGAAGAGTCGAAGACAGCTAGTGGCATTGTATTACCAGATACTGTAGATAAAGAGAAGCCGCAAAAGGGAAAAATTGTAGCATTAGGTACTGGGAAAGTTTCAGAACAAGGAAAGAAGATTGCGTTTAATGTAAAGGTTGGGGATACTGTTATTTTTAAAAAATATTCTCCCGATGAGATAGAGATAGATGGTAATGAGTATTTAATAATGGGTGAGGAAGATATTTTAGCTGTGACTAAGTAAATATTTTAATAATGTAAATTAATTTATTAATTTTTATAAAATGGCAAAACAAATAATTTATAATGAACAGGCTCGCAAGAAATTAAAAAAAGGTGTAGATCTGCTTGCAGATGCTGTAAAAGTAACATTGGGTCCAAAAGGAAGAAATATTGCATTACAAAAATCTTTTGGATCACCTCAGATTACAAAAGATGGTGTTACTATAGCAAAAGAAATCGAACTCGAAGATAATTTAGAGAATGTAGGAGCACAGCTTATGAAAGATGCTGCTTCTGAAACAGTTGATGAAGCTGGAGACGGGACAACTACAGCAGTTGTTTTAGCTCAAGCTATTGTTACTCAAGGATTAAAGAATGTTGCAGCAGGTGCAAATCCTATGGAAATAAGAAATGGTATAGAGAAAGGTGTAGAGGCAGTAATTAAAAAATTGAAGAAAGAAGCAAAGGAAATAAAAGATAAAGAAGATATTAAACAGGTTGCTACTATTTCAGCAAATGGAGATAAAGAGATAGGTGAAAGATTAGCAAATATTATGGATAAGGTTGGGAAAGACGGAGTTATAACAGTTGAAGAAGGGCAAACTTTTGGTTTGGTTGAGAGATATGTAGAGGGTATGCAATTTGATAAAGGTTATGATTCACCTTATTTTGTAACAGATGCAGACAGCCTTGAAGCAGTTATTAAAGAGCCGTATATTTTAATAACTGACCAGAAAGTTTCTGCAGTAAAGGATTTACTTCCAGTAATAGAAAAGTGTGTTCAGTCTGGTAAGAAAGACTTAGTGATTATTGCTGAAGAAGTTGAGGGTGAAGCGCTTGCAACTTTAGTTGTAAATAAGTTAAAAGGAATTTTGAATGTTGTTTCTGTTAAAGCTCCAGCTTTTGGTGACAGAAGGAAGGAAATGTTAGAAGATATCGCTATACTTACAGGTGGTACTGTAATTTCTGAAGATGTAGGGAAGAAATTGGAAAGTACCGAGATTGGAGATTTAGGAAAAGCCGATAAAGTAGTTGTTGGAAAAGAAAATACAATGATTGTTGGAGGTAAAGGGAAAAAGAGTAAAATAGAAGATAGGGTAGATACTATTAAAAATGAGATTGAAAGAAGCGATAGTGATTATGATAAAGAGAAATTGCAGGAAAGATTAGCAAAATTATCAGGTGGTGTAGCAGTCTTAGAAGTAGGTGCTGCTACAGAAGTTGAGTTAAAAGAGAGGAAAGATAGAATTGAGGATGCTTTAAATGCAACCAGAGCAGCAGTTGAAGAGGGTGTTGTATCAGGAGGTGGGATTGCATTACTTGATGTCAAAGAAGTATTGGATGATATAGAAACTGAAGGTGATGAAAAAATAGGAATTGAGATATTAAAGAGAGCTTTGGAAGAACCTGCAAGACAGATAATTGATAATGCAGGTGAAGAAGCTGCAGCAATTATACCATCAATGGGTAATGGTAAAGGATATGATTATAGTAAGCAGAATAGAAAATTAGTTAAGATGATTGAAGCTGGAATTATTGATCCGGTAAAAGTCACCAGATTAGCTTTAGAGAATGCAGCATCTGTTGCTATGATGCTTCTTACTACTGAAGCAGTTGTCGTAGATATTCCAAAGAAAGAAGATAATGAGGGTGGTGGTTCTCCAGCAATGCCGGCAGGAGGTATGGGAGGCGGCATGCCGGGAATGATGTAAGGGTAAAGGTAGTTTAAAAAGAGATAGGAAAGAGGCGGTGTAAATACCGCCTCTTTTATTAGTAAAAAAGTGTTTACCTAATTGTTTCCATCTGTTACAATAAGTTTACTGATTTGAAGATATCGATTTGTAAGTATGTAATTGTAGTAATTTTTAAAATAATTGATTTTGTTACTTTAGAGAATTAATCATATCTATGGCTAGTAAGAAATTTTTAAATACAAAGAATATTACAGTAAGTTTATTAAAGTTATTCATATTTATAGTAATAAATGTTTTATTTCTTCTATTAATAAATAATAAGGTCAATGCAGATGATTATTATGAGTTACCTATTGAAGAAAAGAGTTGTCCAGAGAGCTATTATTCGGAGCTTTTTGGTGCAGGTAACAATAGATGTTGTATTGAGCCGTCTTATTTATCTGATAGAATTACGGGTTTTACTGGGGATATTACAACTCATATAGAAGACGAATTGGGTTTAGTTTGTGATGAAACTGATTATAGGAATTTTAATTTTAATGATATAAGATGGGCGGATGACAAAACTGGTTGGGATCCATTCAACGGTGGTCTAACTTGTAAGTATAAAATGGCTCGTGGTAGTGACTTAATAGAATGTCGTAGTGGTAAGAATTGTCTTGGATGTCCGAAAACTGAAGCTATAGTAGATACTAGAAATATATGTTTAGGAGATGAATGTAGGTCAATAATGAATGTAGGTTCATCAGGAGGAAATATTGTTAATGTAGATGTTTGTGTATATAATTGTAAGCAAGAACCTCAAGCTCCAAAAAAATGGTGTTATAATGGAACATTACAACAATATGAACCTGTCTCTTGTTCGCCGTCAAATAATGGTGGTGGTGGTACTAATATAGATCCTCAGCAGACTTGTGGAGAGATGTGCTACGGAGAACATGATGATCATGATATGTATTGGGCTTGTATGAATTGTATATGCCAAGATTCCAATGCGACTAGTACCTATTTCACTGGTAATGTCTGGACTGAAATAGGCTGTATCACACCAACACAAGAGGGAGTTACTATAGCTGTTATGCGTGTGTTTTTTGGTATTGTCACTGGTTTCGCTGTGGTAAGATTTATTCAGGCTGGAATCATGCTTAACACTGACGATCCTGAAAAAATAAAGGAAGGAAAAAGTATAGCATTAAGTGCCTTGGCAGCAATTGTTATGGCGGGAATTTTGCCTGTTCTAATGAATTTTGTTGGTATAGAAATATTTGATATAGGAGAATTGTTTACTTTTTTGTAAATTAATATATTAATATTTAAATCAAAATAGATATGAAAAAGAAGATCTTATCTGTATTAGTTTTCTTACTTTTTGGAATTGTTACATTATATTCTAATAGTAAAGTTGTTCTTGCGGCCGATGTTCCAAATCCGACAGCTTTAGACAATATTGGAGAACTGATAGAAAAAGCAAGTGGTGTAACGACTCCATTGGCAGTAATTGGATTTATATTTTGTGTTATATATGCAGGTTTTGTCAGAATGACAGCTGCCGGCAATCCAGAAAAAGAAGCAAAAAGTATGAAAATTGCTATAGCAGCTGCAGTCGGTTTTATAATTATGGCATTAGCGCCGGTACTTGTTAAAGTATTGGGCAATTTCTTGGAAGTTAATCAAGATTTAGTTAGTTAATTCTTTATTTATGCAATTAATAATAATTCAAAAAATGTTAAGTTTTGGACATAAAATATTAGCCCAAGCTGGTGGATGGGATGGATGGAAAGATATACTTGAAATAGACGAGAATAAGCTTAATATACTTGGTATAGGTATAGATGCAGATAAATTGAAGGGTTTTATAAAGACCTTAATTCTCATAGGTATATCAGGTTTAGCTGTTGGTCTAATCGCAGTTATAGCTTATGGAGGGTATGTGTGGATTACAGCAGGTGATAAAGAGGATAGGTTGCAGAAATCGCATAAGATAATTAAGTCTGGATTTGTAGCAATAGCTATAGCATTTGGATTTTTAGTTCTTTTGGGTATATTAGCAGGATTCTTGGGAGTAAATATTACTGATTTTAGTTTTTTGGACATGTTATTTGAGTAATATATTTATTAGATAGATTTTAAAAAATATGAAGAAATTATTTTTTCTTTTCACATTAGTATTTTTATTATTTCTATTTATAGCACCAATAAGTAACATTAATGCGGCTGTTGATCCAGGTGGAAGTGGAGGAGATGGAGATGATGGTGTGACTGTTCCTGTTGAAGGTGACTGGGTGCAAGAGATCTTTGGAGAAGATGGGTTACAATTGAATATTTTGAAACCTATAAATTTTTTCGGAATTGAAGGTACTGCAAGTATATGGTCTATCTTAGCTATGGTTTTTGAGTTGACATGGCCGATTTTATTTTTAGCTTTCTTAGTGATGGTAGCTATTGGAGTGATAAAGTGGATAAGCAGCGGTGGTGAACAGGCAAAGGTTGAAAGTGCCCAAAAAACTGTAAAGAATGCTGCTTATGGCTTTATAGCAACAGCTTTGCTGTTTGTAGTTGTTAATATCGCGACATGGTGGTTAGGAATTGGAGATATATTTAAGTTAGCACAAAATTTGGCTGTTTGTAATGGCATTGTTCTTTATGAATTTAAAAGAGATGACCTTGGTGGTGTAGATGCTGATGTAAGCTGTACTTGTACAGATTCTGGTTGGAGCTGTTCTGCTTCAACTCCATAAATTATTAATAATACTGGGGTTTTTTAGGTTTGATTTGTTTTAAAAGTTTTGCTAATCTGTAATATATTTGATAAAATAACTAAGATTATTTTACATTGTAGTTAATTTAATAATTTTATTACTGCTATGAATAAAGCAAAAGAGATTTTTTATAAAGTATGCTCAAAAGCATCTGTTTATACAGGAGTAGCTAGTGTTTTTTTGTTTGGATCATCTAGTATAGTCCTAGCTGCAGATACTGATGGAGATTCATATTTACCGGACTATATCGAAGATATACTAAAGAAATTAGGGTTTTTATCAGGAAGTGGAGATCCACAAGAGTATGTTCAAGACAGGGTGAAAGCAGGTTTGACTATATTATTTGTTGTGGTTTTCTTAGTTGCTATAGTTTATTCTGCATTAGCAGCTATCAAATTTATTTCAAGCCAGGGAGATGCTTCAAAACTTGAGGAATCGAAGGGTGCTGTTAAAGCTATACTTTTTGGATTTGCAGCTATGTTGTTAGCCATTATAGGTATATTTGTTGTATTGTGGTGGCTTGGAAGTACTTCTGATTTGGATACTGACTTACCACTAACACCAGCTTAAGGTAAGATGTTATTAAGTTAGTATCAAAAGAGCCTATTTTTTAGGTTCTTTTTTTACTTGTAATTTCTTCATTTTTATTATTAAATTAGTACAGATTAAATTATCGATATATCTCTTATGAAAGATTTGATTAGAAGTATTAATAAAACATTTATTCAGGTTATAGTATATTTAACACTATTTATGTTTTTTATGCCTTCTCAAGCTGTATTTGCTGTGGATACTGATGCTGAGCCTATGAGATTAAGGGAGTTTGAGGATATTTTTATACATGCTCTTATAGCAATATGGGCTCTTTGCATCCCTTATTTTATGTTTGTTGTAGGTTCCATCGGTTTTCAGTGGATGGTAAGTGGTGGAGATGAACAGAAGCTTGCAGGATTAAAGAAGCGTGGAGGAAATGTTGCATTAAGTTTTGCTATGGTTTTTGGTGGTTATTTAGTAGTAAGGCTTGTTATTAGTTTGTTAGGATTAAAATCGCCTGCTGGAGAAGATTGTTTTGCGAGTCCTTTTGGTAATAGTGCTATATTTCAATTTTTCTTCCCTGAAGCTTGTTCAGGCTAACATCGAACTTCCCTTATTATTTTTGAGCTTTTTATAGAAATGTATGATAATATATTTCTATAATTGCTGGTTTTGTATATAATATTATCTACTTATTACCTAAAGTAATGTTTGAGAAAAGAATTCTAAGTTTAAAAAACGAATTACGATTCCCAATCATTTTTTTATTAAACTCATGTATTTTTTTCTCTATTTGTGTTTCTACTGTAGAGTCAAAAACATTAGAAGAGATAGAAAATGAAATAGAGAGTAAGGAATCAACATTAGAAGAATTAGAGAATGACTTAGAAGAGGCTAAAAATTTGGCAGGTTATTATGAATCTAAGGCAACTACTAGTTCATCTGAATTAGAGAGAGTTGAAAATGAATTGAAACAGATTGAGGCAGAGATGGATATCAATCAAGCTGAAATAAAGAAGTATGAACAGGAACTTGAGATCTATCAGCTGGAGTTTGAGCAGAGTGAATCTGTTATGAATGATAAGATGATAGATTTGTATATTTATAATAAACAAGGGATTGTAGATATTTTTATAGAAAATGGAGAGGTAGATGATTTCTGGAAGGATTATAATTACAGAGAAAAGCTATTAGATGTTGATTTAGAGAGTATATCAAATTTAGCTAAAGAAGTTTCCGGAATTGAAAGAGAGAGAAATAATGTTATACAAAGCCTAGCTGTCCTTCAGGAGAATAATGAAAGTTTAGTCTCTAAAAAGGAGGAATTGAGCAGCCAGGTGAGTTATTATACATCTTTATCTTCTTATAATGAGGGCAGACAATCAGGAATCAGGGCTCAAATGGGAACAGTTCAGCAAGATCTTGAAGGGCTGACAGCTGAACAGCAGCAAATGCTGCAACAGGAAATGGATATCATTGCTGGTGCAAATGGGGGTACTCAGCCTCTAGAATCAGGTGAATTTTATTTTTGGGGGCGAGGTAGATCTGTATATCAGGGTCATGGTTTAGGATTTTCTCAATATGGTGCTAAGGGAGGTGCTGAAAAAGGTATGACTGCACAGCAGATTGCGGTCTTTTATTATCCTGGATCATATATTGGAAATCATGTAGATGAGGCAGTAGAAGATAGAATTTCTTATTTAGGTGAAATACCGGATTATGCGTGTGGTACAGCTGAACAAGCTGCTGCAAGACCAGATAAATATCGAGTTGATAATTCGAATACTATTTGGGACTGCTGGCCTGAAGAGTCAATAAAAGCACAGATTATTGTTTCTAGATCCTACGCTTATACAGGTGGTACTGATCAAGTATATAAATCTACAAATGTAAAAAAATGGGCTGTTGATGAAACAAGAGGGCAGGTTTTGAAACATAGTACTTCAGGCTATCGAGATCAAGTTATAAAAGCGTTTTTCTCAGCTGATAATAATAATGGTTGGGGAACAGCAACACATAAAAACCCAGTTTTTTGTAGTGATTTTAATGGGAATTGTGGAGCAGGTTTTTCTTGGCTTCAGGCTGTAAATGATTCTTCATTTGCAGCTAAAGGTCCTTATACAGATTGGACATGGAGGACAAATAGTTATTCAATGTCCGAAATGCAATCTATGTTTGAATGGTATGCAAATTCAGGTTTTGTATATCCGAAGTCTAGTGATGTCCGAAATATGTTGAATCAGATAGGGACATTACAAAGTTTTCAAATAGAAAGAGATGTTTCAGGTAGAGCAGCAAGGGTTTTGGTGAAAGGAAATAATGGATCGGTGCAGGTAAATGGAGATTTTTTTAAAAGAATATTTATATTTTGGGTTTATAATGTAAAACCTTCAGGGGAGGTTGATCCAATTTTTAGTTTAACATATTACTTCCGTCAGGTCCCTTAATTAGTTTTAAAATTAATTATAAATAGCTATGACACATAAATCGGAAAATCTAAACAGAATATTACCTGAAAAGAAGGATGGGATTATTAGTTCGGTTGTTGTTCTGCCTGATAAGTTAGAATTCGAAACACAGAATCCGAACGAGAGGGTATTCATAATGCTCAGAAGGCACTTTATTACGAACTTTGGCTGGTTGTTTACATTTATTATATCCTGTCTTGTTCCTGTTTTAATATATTTTTTGCTCAACAAGGTAAATATTAATATTTTAGAAGACCTGAGTTTGAAAAGATCATATATAGATGCTATTTTGATGATGTGGTATTTATTTGTATTGACTAACGCGTTAATGAAATTCTTAGATTGGTATTTTAATATTTATGTAATAACAAATGAAAGAGTGATTGATTTTGATTTTAACCCTTTTGCATATCATAAGATAAGTGAGGCTAGCCTTGATAATATTGTTGATGCAACTCAAGAGAGTATAGGTTTTTTCCCAATGCTTTTTAATTATGGAGATGTATATATCCAGACTGCAGGAGAAAAACGTGAATTTGATTTTCTTTCAGTATCGAAACCAGCATGGGTTAGGGATAAAATTATGGATCTTAGAGATATGATTGTGAAGAAACCGCATCAAATTTAGTTTGGTTTAGATATTTTTAAAATATTAATTTATATTGATGGAGACTGAAAATATTTTGTTTATTGTTATAAAAACCTTAGTAATTGTCTTGCTGACGATGTATTTTTTTATTGCTGTCTTAATAGCTAGGCAGGTATTTTTGATGAATAAAGCTATTAGAACAAAACTTGTTGGATGTTTAAATTTAATCGTATTGTTACATATTGTATTAGTTTTTGGTATTTTACTGTTTGTTATTTTCGTATAAAATGTTAGGAAATAGAATTAATTTTTTTACTTCAAATTAGTTTATGGATAGTTCTTATTCTATTGATACAATAAATTTGGTAGGAAAGTCAAATAAGGGAAGATGGTCCGGCATTGTTGTCACTCCTCCTAAAGGGGAAAATGTAAAAAAATTCGGACAGCTTTTTGTCTCTATTAATCTTGAAGCTCCAGATGAGTTTAGTAGTAAAGTTGCTGGAGATTTACTTGGGGAAACTGTTCAAGATACATATTATGAAAGCAAAGAGAAGAATGTAATAAATAGATTAGAAAAGGCTATGATGGCAGCTGCCAAAAGATTAGAATTCCTTTTACAAAGGGAAAAGATTGCTGCAGAAAGAGGTATAGATTTAAATATTATAGTAGTAGTTATTCGTAAAGAATTCATTTATATGGCTGTTTTAGGCGAAGGGAATATAATGTTGTATAGAGATGATAGACTTATTAGTCTATCTGAGGGTTTGAAAGATTTAACAGGCAGAAGTCTTATTCGTAGTGGTAGTGGAGAATGGAAGATTGGTGATAAATTTATATTAGTTTCTTCCAAGGCCTCAATAGGCTTGTCCGAAAAAGAGTTGAAAAAATCTATGGATAATTTAAATTTTGATAATGTAAAAAAAGATGGCGTGGAGTCATTATCAAGCATTTTGGTATTGTTTATTAAGAGTGAAGAGGACGAATTTATAAGTTTAGATGTTAATGATAATAGATCCTCGATAAAAGGGGAAACTGTGGAAGAAATGGATGATGATCTCCTGGAGGTTGAAAAAGGTAGTAGATACAATAAAGATGAATTTATTGATAATAAAAATAAAGAGAAAGGGCAATTGCAGGAATCTGAGAAGAGAAAAGGAGATACAATTGAAGAGAAAATTACTGACATTGAGGCGTCAGATAAGGAGAAGGAAATATCGGATAGAAAGGAAGAAAATAAGTTTCGGGAGATTAAGGACAAAATAACTGATAAAATATCAGATAAAGCTACTTATCAGGTAATTTGGATGAAGGTTAAAGAGTTTGTTGGAAAAGTATATCAGTGGGTTAAGAAATATATTTGGAATGGGATTTTGGGGATGGGTAAAGCCGGTATGTATATTAGAGGTGCTAATCCTAAGAGATCAGTTAGGGGGATTATTATTCTTATCGTTTTAGCTGTTTCTTTGTTATATTTAAGTATTCGTGGAATTCAGAAACATAATGAAAATAAAACTAATAAAGAAGATGTACAAGAGTTATTATCTGAAGTTAATGAGAAATTTGAGAATGGTAAAAGTTTAGGAGAAGCAGGTGATATTTCTGAAGCGGTATCTATTCTTGAAGAAGCTATGAATCGGTTAGAAGGAGCTAAGGATTATGGATTTTTCCTTGACGAAATTTCAAATAAAGAGGAAGAAGGTATGGCAATATTGGACGAGGTAAGAAGAGTTGTTGTTTTAACAGATGAGAATATTATTACGGACATTGCAGCCTATATTGAAAATGTTTCTGTAAATGATTTATCTCTTTGGAAGTCGAACTTGTATATTACGGACATAAATAATGCATCTATTTATGAGGTAAGTACAGATGGGGGAGATGTTAATGTAATAATAAGTGGGAATACTTCTGTGAAATCGCCAAGCTCAATAGTTTTCGACTCTAACGATAATATGTTAATAAATGATTCAGATGAAGGGATAGTTAATTTAGATATGAATGAAAAAAGTGTAAGTAAATTATCAGGATTATCTGTTACGACTGTTGGGGAAATTGTATCTCTGGAGAGCTATACAACTCCTGATGGTACTGACATGATTTATTTATTAAGACCAAGTGAAAATGATATAAGGAGAATTATTAAATATCCATCAGGGTATTCATCACCTGAACTTAGAATAGCTGATACAAAACTCGCTGATTCTAAAGATATTGAGATCGATGGTAGAATATATGTACTTACAGGTTCTGAAGGTATAATAAGATATTTCTATGATAAGGAAGATCCTTTTACTATAGTAGGGCTTGATAAGTCTATCAATAGTTCATCATGTATTGAGCTTGATGATAATTATGTGTTTTTTGGTGATAATACAAACAAGAGAGTTGTTGTTATAACTAAAGGTGATTATCTTGCACCAAATCAAGGAAAATATGTCGCTCAAGTACAATATAGGGGAGATGGTAATTATTTGGAAGAAATTCAGGAGATATATGTAGATAATGATGGTCGAGTTATGTATGTATTAGATGGGACCAGAATATTTAGAACTGATTTGAATAAAATTGATGAGTATGCAGAAACACTTAACTAAAAAAAAGGTAGTTGCAAAGAATAAAAAAGCTAGATTTGACTACGATATAAAAAAAACAATTGTAGCAGGGATTGTTTTAAGAGGATATGAGGTTAAATCTTCAATGAATTCTCAAGTAAGTTTAAAAGATAGCTATATAAGGATAGAAGATGGCGAGGCATGGCTTATAAATGCACGTGTTGCTAAATGGAAATTTTCCTCTTTAAAAGATTATGATCCCAAAAGAAAGAGGAAGATTTTGTTAAATAAAAGAGAAATAAGGGAATTAGAGATTGCCCAGAATGCTAAAAATATGTCTATTATTCCTTTAGCTATGTTTATTGATAATAAAAAGCTGAAAGTTAAGATTGGTATAGGTAAAGGAAGGAGGAAGTATGATAAAAGGAGGAGAATAAAGGAACGTGAGATAAAAAAAGATTTGGAAGCTGATCTGGCAAGAAAGGTTGTATTTTAGGCAAAATGTGTTAAAATAATCGGGTTATTATATATATTTATAATATTAGGTTGATTTTATAAAGTGGATGATAATTTAAATGGTCCAAATAATGCCAATACTGGGGATAACTATAGTAATTCTCCGCCTAATGTGGATCAAAATGGGATTGATATTAACGGGCATAAGATTGCCGGTCAGCAGAATCCGCAACAACCATTTCCGACAGAAAACCAACAAGGTTGGTATCAGACAGGAAATCAATTTAATGAAATGCAAGGTCAGGTACAACCGCATGTTCCAATATCAGGAGGAGGTACATCACCAGAGGTTCCAAGTAGAATAGAGACTGGCGAGAAATATTTTGCTCCTGAATATAGTGAACAGGAGAAAGGAGTAGAGAAAACTGAAGCCGATGTTGTTAAGAAAGATATATCTCAAAAAGAATTTGTTAAAACGCCAGATGTTGCTCCAGAACAGCAAAAGTTCGAGAATCCTTTTAGAAATGTATATGGATATCGAATTTCTGGGAATATTGCCAATTCTGTGAAAAAAGGAAAACGAAATAAGGTTAAGGGGACTTCTTCAGCTAAGACTTGGCTTGTAGTTTTATTAGAGAGGCTTTTAAGAATGTATAATGTGGATACTTATAAGACGAGAACTAATACCAATCTGATATAATTCCCAAAATGTCTATGCTATATAAGTAATTTTCTAATTTGAATTTTCTATATTTTAATATAATTTAACTTTTCTTTTATTTGTTTTATTAGTAGAATTACATTAAATTAGTTAGAGTTTTAAAGAATGCTATCGACTATTTATGCTCAAACAATTGGAAATGGTGTACATAATGTATCAACGGGTGCATCGAATAATATAGGTTTGATTACTATAATAGTGATTGTTCTGTTATTAATTATAACTCTTAGTATAATTATTTTTATCCTATTTGGTAAGAGTTTGAAAAATAGAAAATACGAAAAACGTTCGTTGGATATGCAGCTTCTCGAAGTTAGGGTGCCGAATAAAAATGAAATTGAAATAAGTGCTATGGATCAGTTATTTGCTTCTCTTTATGGTCTTGCTCATGGAGGTAAAGGATTGAAAGGTTTTTGGAGAGTGTCTGATTTTATTAGTTTTGAAATAATTGCTTTGCCTGAGACCATAAGGTTCTATGTATGTGTATCCGGAAAGATTAGAGCTATGGTGGAGAAACAGATACATGCCTCTTATCCATCAGCAGATATTCAAGAAGTTGAAGAATACAATATATTTGAAGAGAGTGGTCTGGTTGCTTATGCATCTATGGTCCAGGCTGATGAAGCGTATAAACCAATCAGGACATCTGAGGATCTTTCCGTTGATGTTCTTTCTTCGATTACAAGTTCTTTAAGTAAATTAAAGGAAGGAGAAGGGGTAGCTTATCAGGTTGTGATTTCTCCTACAAGGAGTAAGTGGCGATCTAAGGGTAAATCCTTTGTTAATAATTTAAAGAAAAAGGCTTCTGATAGTGAGAATAAAAGTTTTATACAAGAAGATGTCGTTTCAGCAGTAGAGAAGAAATGTTCAAAAGTAGGTTTTGGTACTGATATAAGAGTAGTTGCTGTAGGTAGAACTCAAGAAGATGCGAATAGACTAGTTATGAATGTATTAGGATCATTTGAATCTTTAAAAAATCAACAAGGAAATAATTTCATTAAAAATAAATTGAATGGGGAAGATAGGAAGAAATTTGTTAGACAATTTATATATAGGATACCAAAAGGAGATAATATATTAAATACTGAAGAATTGGCAACCATTTATCATTTCCCTAATAAAAATGTTCAAACGCCTCATATTCATTGGTTGTTAGCTAAAAGAGCTCCTGCTTCTCAAGAGGTCTCAACTAAGGGAATATGGTTAGGCAAGTCCATTTATAGAGGAGTGTCTCGTGATGTTTGTATTAAAGAAAGCGATAGAGGAAACCATATGTATATTGTTGGTAAGACTGGTATGGGAAAATCATTTTTATTACAGAGTATGGCATTACAGGATATAAGAGCTGGTCGTGGTATAGCTTTTTTAGATCCTCATGGAGATCCTTGTGAGTGGTTGATAGAGAGAATCCCTCCTGAGCGTGCAGAGGATGTTATATATTTTAATCCCGCTGATACTGAGAGACCGATTGGATTCAATGTCCTTCATTATTTTGATGAACAGGATAAACACAGGATAGTGAATGCTTTTATTGGTTTGATGTATAAGATGTTTGATCCTAATAGACAGGGTATTGTTGGTCCTAGGTTTGAAAGAGCGGTTAGAAATGCTATGTTGACTGTTATGTCTGAAGAGGGGAATACTCTTATAGAGGTAATGAGGATTTTAACAGATCCTTCTTTTGTGAAGAAGAAGTTGCCAATTGTAAAAGATGATATTGTTAAGAGGTATTGGACAGATGAGATTGCACAAACAAGTGATTTTCATAAAAGTGAGGTCTTAGGTTACATCGTATCTAAATTCGATAGATTTGTAACAAATAAATTAATGCGTAACATAATCGGACAGAGTAAATCTAGTTTCGATTTTAGAAAGATAATGGATGAAGGGAAAATTTTAATTGTTAATTTATCTAAAGGTTTAGTTGGAGAAGAGAATGCTCAGTTTCTTGGACTGCTTCTTGTTCCTAAGTTTTTATCTGCTGCTATGAGTAGAGCTGATATGCCTGAAGACCAACGCAGAGATTTTTTTCTATATGTTGATGAGTTTCAGAATTTTTCCATGAGTGATTTTGACCAGATATTATCAGAAGCTCGGAAATACAGACTCAATTTGACTGTTGGAAATCAATATATTTCGCAGATTGAAGATCGGGTTAGGGATGCTGTTTTTGGCAACGTAGGTACTATAGTTAGCTTTAAAGTAGGTGTAAATGATGCTCAGTATTTGCAAAATGAATTTGCACCAGTGTTTGATCAGAATGATTTAACTAATCTTGAGGCAATAAATGCTTATGTGAAATTACTTGTAGATGGCGAATATCCACCGCCATTTTCGATATATACACACCTAAAGAATTCTCCATTTGGTATACCAAAACCAGATTTAGATATTGCTCAAACAGTTAAAGAGCTTTCAAGATTAAAATATGGGAGGGATATATCGATTGTAGAAACGGAAATAATACAAAGAGCAGAATTAGGAAGTGAGGATAGTAGTAAAAATAAAACTTATGGTGGTGGTATGATGGGTGGATTCCCACCTTCTTCATTCCCAGGTCCAAAATTACGATAGTAAAATTTTAGGAAATAATCATAAAGAGAGTTTATAATAGTAATATTAAAATCCTTTTTTTGTTGTGAGTAGATTTCCAAGTTTATTGATCATATCTTCTTTATCATCATATTTGATAAAATCCTTGCATATTATTTTTAAGGAGCCGGATATTTTCTGTCCCTTTTTATACATACAAATAATCGGACATTTATATACGTTTGCCCAACCGAGTTTTATACCTTATCCTGTAGCAGGCACTGATTCTTCGGCTATCATTAAGTTACATGTTTTTAATACTTTTTTTGAATTAAATTCTTTATGAATTTAATCGTTTTCGTGGGGAAAAATAATCTCATGTATAGAATTTAGGTTACTTTCTTTTATTGATTGATATAATGTTTCTTGAAATTTAAACTTTTTTGAGTGTCCGAAATATATCTTCATTTGTTATGCAAAAATTTAATTAATTCTTTTATTTCAGTTATTAGAAAGTCCTCTGCATTAGAAAAGTTACTTAATTCTTTTAAAGTAAACCATTTTATTTGAGTTGTATCTTCTAAGGGTTGTGCTTTACTTGATTTCCAATTGCATAAAAATGTTAAATTAACAACATGTGCTTTATCAGATCGAATAAATGAATTATTATAAATTAGTTCAATATTGTCTTTAATTTCTAAACCGACTTCTTCTTTTATTTCTTTTTTTAAAGTTTTTTGGATGATGTCCTGTGTTATTTCATTTTCAACTTTACCTCCTGGTAATGACCAAGATCCGGGTTTATGTAATTCGGTAGAATCCCTCTGTGCTAAAAGAAATTTTTTCTCCTTTTTAATCCAAGCTTTTACTAATACTATATGAAATTGTGCATTATCTTTAGTATGCAATTATCGTTAAGTTCAGGTTATTATATAAATGGTATGGCATGCTATGTACTTGATGTAGTGCATGGTGGGCCAGGGTGGACTTGAACCACCGACCCCCGCTTTATAAGAACGGTGCTCTTACCGACTGAGCTACTGGCCCATGAAAGAGATAAGGTTTTGATATTTTACTGTTAAGTATCTATATTAAAGGAATATTATATATAGTATTTTATAATACACAAGTGCTTTATTCAAGGTTTATATAGTTGTTTGAAAAATAATTGTATAGTGGGTAATTTCCATGTTGATAGTTACTATAATGCCTATATAACAATGATATAACATTCTGTGTATTTGTATTATTTTTAATTGTTTTGTAGTATTCTATTGCTTTAATAATTTTTTAAAGGTATAAAATATGGCTAATAAAAGGAAAAAATATGATGTTATTATTGTAGGGGCTGGTCCTGCAGGTATGTTTGCTGTTTATGAAATGATTAAAAAGAATCCGAAATTAAAAATTGCTGTTATTGAAAAAGGAGATAGAGTAGAGAAAAGAAAAAGTACTGATGTAATGATTGGATTCGGGGGAGGGGGAACTTATTCTGATGGTAAATTGCATTATACACCGATACTTAGCCATAGAAAAGCATTTCATTTGATATCAATTAAAGATTATATGAAGATAGTAGAGTATGTTGATAAAATATTAACAGATTTTGGAGTAGATGAAAAATATTATCCAAGGAATATAAAGGAAGTTCAAAAACTAGTTGAAAAGGCACAAAAAAACGATATAAAACTTAATGTTCGAAGAACTAGGCACGTAGGAACTGATAAGCTGGTTAAGATTGTGAAAAGAATACAAAAGTTATTCGAGAAAAATGGGGTAAAATTATATACCAATACCCAAGTTGTTGATTTACTGATTAAAAATGGAAAGTGTATAGGTGTTGTAACGGAAGGTGGAAGAGAATATAAAGCGCTAAAAGTTATGGTTGCACCTGGTAGGGTAGGGGCAAAGTGGCTTCAGGATATTTGTAGAAAAAACAAGATAAAGTTCGTCTACGACAGGATTGAAGTTGGAATTAGAGTAGAATTCCCTGAATCTATAATGCATGACTACAGTGAACTTATGTATGAAGCCATATTTGAAATGAGGACCGCACATTTTGATGATGTAGTAAGGACTTTCTGTCCATGTCCATATGGACAGGTGTCGATTGAGGATTATAAAGGTTTTGTTTGTGTTAATGGTCATACGACTTCACAGCATGATTCACAAAATTCAAATTTTGCATTTGTATCTGAGATCGGTCTGTCTGAGCCACTTGAAAATACTACTTTATATGCAAGATCTATTGCTGAGCTTGCAACTACGTTAGGTGGAGGTAAGCCAATCTTACAAAGACTTGCTGATTTAAGAGCAGGTAGAAGAAGTACTTGGAGAAGGATTAATAAAAGTTATGTTATTCCTACTTTAACAGATGTAACTCCAGGAGATATTTCTATGGCATTACCGTATCGTCTTACAACAAATATATTAGACGGATTAAAAAAATTAGACAGAGTTATGCCGGGTATTAATACAGGATCAACATTACTTTATGCTCCGGAAGTTAAGTATAGAGGTTCAAGAATCAGTACAAAGAAAAATCTAGAAACTAGGATAAAAAATCTCTTTGTAGCTGGTGATGGAGCAGGTGTATCAGGAAATATTATAGGAGCCGCTGCTACTGGTATTTTAGCTGCAAGAGGAATGATGGAATAATTAAATTAACTACAATTGTTTCATTTTTTTGATTTTTCTTTTTGGTTTACTATTGATAAGCTGTATATATCTTTTTGTACTAGTGAGTCTTTTATGACCAACTGTCTCTCCGAGTGTCTTTATAGGCATACCGTTTTTTAGTTGATAAACTATAAACGTATTTCTAATATCATTTACAGTTGCATTAGATATTCCTACTCTTTCTAAAGCACGTGTAATGCTTGTTCTCATATTTCTAACTAGTAAAGAATTACCATTTTTAGTCACAAAGAGGGAATTAGTTCCTTCTTTAGGTTGTGGTCTTATTTTTAAATATTTCTTAACCGCATTTTCTGCAGGTAGTGTTAATTCAACTTTCCTTTTGGGATTGTTTCCATATGCCCTAATTTGTATATTTGGGGGATTCGATTCTAGATTAAGATCATCTATTGCTAGCCTTGCTAATTCTCCGATTCTTATACCTGTTTGAAGTAATAATTCTACAATTGTATAGAGTCTGGTATTTGATCTTGCATAATCTCTTAATGCCATGTATTCCATTTTATTTAACACCCTTGGTGGAGCTATTTCATATTTAGGATGTTGTACGGACTTTGCTGGATCTTTATCTGTTAAATCATGAGAGAAGAGATATTTAAAAAAGGTTTTCATACTGTTAATTTTTCTTGATACGGTTTTTAGTGTATAATCCATCTTCTTATCGGATTTCATTGCTTCGACATATTTATTCAGATCCTTTGTTTCTATCTGATTTACATTATCAATGTTAACCTCTTTTGAAAAGTATTTTCCCATCTGTGAGATATCTTTTGAATAAGCGGTAATTGTCGATTTAGATCTATCTTTTTCTTTTAAATATTTTATAAATTCTTTTAATGCTTCTGATAATTTCATTATTTTATATTAAAAACTAGAGGATTATTCTAATTCTAACACTCTATATGTATATATGTCAATTATGTCATTATTATTTTTAAGTGATATAATAAACTATGTTAATTAGGAAAATAAAGTATAAATTATCAAAAGTTAGTAAAGGTTTTTTAAAAAGAACTAATAAAATTGAAATTGATTTGGGCTATTGGTTTTTTTCTTCTATATGTCTACTGAGTATTATTCTTTTAAGTATAAATATTTTCAGAATAATAAAAAAGGGTTATGGGAGATATGAGATAATACAGGGGGAAAAGGAGCGTTTAGAGAAGCTTTTAGAAAGGAATGCGGAGTTGAAAGAGGATTTGAAATATTATTCGAGTAAAGAATATATCGATGTAAAAGCGAGAGAAGAACTAAATCTGGCTTTTCCAGATCAAAGATTGGTTTATATCGAGAAACAAGAGGATTTATATATCGATAATGATACCGATGGCCAAAGGCAGGAAAGTTTAAAACCTGATTGGCGTCTTTGGTATGATTTGATTTTCTGATATAATTCCTGTTATATTCCAATAGCATAAAGATATTTATAAATATCTTTATGCTATTAGTTAATAGCTTAAAATAATAATATAAAACGCGGGGTGGAGCAGTGGAAGCTCGCTAGGCTCATAACCTGGAGGTCGTCCGTTCGAATCGGACCCCCGCAACCAAAGATTTTCCTAAAATATTTTAATAATTAGAATATTTTGTTTTAATAATTAATTTATTGGAATTAAATTAGTTGATGTGGTAGGGTAGCTCAGTAGGTTAGAGCGTAGGACTCATAAGCCTGAGGTCGCGGGTTCGATTCCCGCCCCTACTATAAGATTATATAAATATTTTTAAGATTTAATAATGGAAAAAGAAAAGAGAGTTAATGATAAAATTAAAAGTGATAAGGACAAATCAAAGGCAAGAGTAATTAGATTTCAACCTATGAAAAAAAGGAGGAAGTTTAATTATATACTACCTATTTTGCTTGTTATTGTTTTAGCAATAAGTAGTTTTTATAGATTATTTACAAATGAAGAGGTTGAAGAAGTTGGAATTTCACAATTATATGTGGATGCACAGGAGGGCAGGGTTGAGGAATTTATTATTTGTGATGATAAAATTGAAGAGGTACTTAAAGATAGTGATAAGAAGAGAGTTGCAATTAAAGGAGAGGTTGACTTTACAACATTTTTATATAGTAAGGATGGTTTGGATTTAGATGAGAGTGAAGTGCCTGTAAGATATTGTAATCCTTCAATTGATTGGGTAGTAGTTTTTAATGCTGTTTTCAATGTTTTGTTATTTGTAGGCATTATTGCATTGGGTTTATTTCTTGTCAGAGGAGTTCAATCTAGTGGGAATAAACTTTTTTCTTTTGGAAAAAGTAAGGCGAAGTTAGTATTTGGGAAGAAGCCGGATGTTACATTTAAGGATGTTGCAAATTATGAGGAGGCAAAGGAAGAGTTGAGGGAGATAGTATTATTTTTAAAAGATCCGAAAAGATTTATTAAATTGGGAGCTCGTATACCTAAGGGATTGTTACTTGTAGGTGCTCCCGGTACTGGTAAGACTTACTTCGCACGAGCTGTTGCTGGTGAAGCACATGTGCCATTCTTTCATACATCAGGAGCTGAATTTGAAGAGATGTTAGTTGGAGCTGGGGCTTCAAGGGTTAGAGATTTATTTGTAAAGGCAAAAAATGCTGCTCCAGCACTAATATTTATTGATGAGATAGATGCTGTTGCTAGAAAGCGTGGTACTACTATACAAAGTAGTAGTACAGAACAGACTTTGAATCAGATATTGGTTGAAATGGATGGGTTTGAGCAGCATGATAATGTAATTATTATTGCTGCGACAAATAGACCAGATGTGTTAGATCCTGCTATTCTTAGACCAGGACGCTTTGATAGAAGAGTAGTTTTGGATATGCCTGATATTGATGGAAGAGAAAAAATTCTTAAAATACATTCAAGAAACAAACCACTTGCAAAGGATGTTGAGTTGGAGAAGGTTGCAAAGAGAACTGTTGGATTTTCAGGTGCCGATCTGGAAAATATGTTAAATGAGGCAGCCATTATAGCAGCGAGGGCAAATAGAAAATCTATATCAAGTGATGATATAGAAGAGGCTGCTACTAAGGTAGTTGTTGGACCAGAAAGAAAAAGAAGAAGGACAAAGAAGGATATTGAAATGATAGCGTATCACGAGGCCGGACACGCTATTGTTTCTAAATTTGTACCAGAGGCAGATTCAGTTCATAGAATAACTATCATTTCAAGAGGGTTATCTCTTGGTAGCACTTTATATCTACCTGAGGATGATGAAATATTGACTACAAGAACAAAGATTCTTTCGAAGATTAAGACTCTTCTTTCTGGTAGAGTCGCTGAAGAGTTAAAATTTGGGGATATCTCAACAGGAGCTGCTGATGATATAGAAAAGGCATCAGATTTAGCTAGGAAGATGGTAAAGAAATATGGTATGAGTGATAAGTTAGGATTAGTTGAGTACGGTAAAAGCGACAATTTAAAATATTTAGGATATGCTTATAACGAGCAGAGAGATTATTCTGAGATGACAGCAAGGGAGATAGATGAGGAGGTAAAGGGAGTGATTCAGGATGCTTATAAAGAATCTATGCATATATTGAAAAAGAATAAGGATAAACTTGATAAGCTAGCTGAATTACTAATAGAGAAAGAAGTTGTTGAATCAGAGGAGTTCGAAGAGCTGTTTAAAGAATAGAGATAATTTTTTAATTCCTCATTAAAAACGTTATAATTTATGGAAGAGAAACCAAGGTTTGTTTTAATTGATGCTAATTCTATAGTACATAGGGCATATCATGCTTATCCTATTACCTTATCTACTTCAGAAGGGGAGATTGTAAATGCTGTATATGGGTTTACGACTATTCTTTTTCAAATTGTTGAAAAACTAAAGCCAAGTTATCTGATATGTGCTTTTGATGTAGATAGGCCTACTTTTAGACATAAAATGTATACCGATTATAAGGCAAATAGGAAACCTATCGACAAAGAACTTGCTTCACAGTTTCCTAGGATTAAAGAGATTTTAAAAGCCTTTGAGATTCCGATTTTAGAGGTAGAAGGTTATGAAGCTGATGATGTAATTGGTACTTTAGAGAAAGAGGAGAAGATGAGAAGGTTTGAGAAGGTTATTGTTACTGGAGATCAGGATATTTTTCAACTTGTTGATGATGATACTAAGGTATATTTATCGGGTAGAAACTTTAAGGATTCTCGAATATTTGGAATTAAAGATGTGGAACGGAAAATGGGGTTATCACCTAGTCAGATTATTGATTTTAAATCTTTATATGGAGATCCATCTGACAATATCCCAGGTGTTAAGGGGGTAGGGAAGAAGGGGGCGGTAGATCTAATATCTAAATATGGAGGCATGGATGGTGTCTATAAACATCTTGAGGAAATAAATACACGTTATAAAAATAAATTAATTGAATATAAAAAAGAGGCATATTTGAGTAAAGATCTAGCAAGAATAAATAGTAAGGTACCTTTAAAATATAATGTCGAAAATTGTAGGTGGGATGGATGGGATAAAGATGATGTTAGAAATATTTTGGAAAGATTGGAATTCAGGTCTCTTTTAAAGAAAATAAATAGTAAAGTAAAAGAGAAGAGAGATATATTGAAACGAGAACAGATCGATAAAAATAATATTAATGTTATTAAAAGTAAGGAAGAAATTAAAAAGTTGATAAGTAGGATTAAAGACGAGAAAAAATTTGTGTATGAATTAGAGTTAGAGAATAAAAAAGATATTAGAAAAATGGAAATTTTAAAACTATTGATAACTTTAGATGGAGTAGAAATATTTTGTATTGATGCTGATTTGATACAAGATAAGGGGAAATTGAATTTTCTAGGCGGATTAATAAAAGAGGTTTTTGAAGGTAAAGACATATTAAAAATCGGATATGATATTAAAAGTTCTATACATGCTTTAAGGCATATTGAGGTAGATGTTAAGTATGATGTGTTTGATATTGAGATAGCTGCATATGTGATACAAGGAGGTAAAGGAGGTGTGAAATTTTCTGATATTGTTTTTAATTACTGTGATAAAGTTATAGATAATCAGATCGAATTAAAGGAGTGTTCAGGGAAGAAATTGGATGATATTAATATTGAAAAAATAAAAGCAATATTTAAGGTATATATTATTTTGAGGGATAAGATTAAAATTGTAGCAAAAGAGAGTAGAATACTTAAATGTGAGAATTGGGATATTAAAAAATTAATTTATGGCATTGAGATGCCCCTTATTCGTATATTAGCGAAAATGGAAGAACATGGTATTCTAGTTGATAAAGAATATTTAAAAAGCTTTAATGAAAAGATATCAGAAGAGATAGTTCAAATTGAAAACGAGGTATATAAATGTGTTGGGCATGAATTTAATATATCATCTCCTAAACAAGTTTCTGAAATTTTATTCCAAGAGCTTGATCTTCCTAAAAAGAGGAAGACTAAATCAGGTAATTATTCTACTCGAAGTAGTGTTTTAGTTGATTTGGAGGGTGTTCACCCTGTTGTTGAGTTAATATTAAAGTATAGAGAAATAACAAAGTTACAAAGTACATATACCAGTGCATTACTTAAGTGTATTGATGAAGAAACAGGCAGAATTCATAGTAGTTTTAATCAAGCCGTTACTGTTACAGGAAGACTTTCCTCGTCTGATCCAAATCTGCAGAATATTCCTATTGCATCGGAATTAGGCAAGAAGATTCGGACAGCTTTTATTCCCGAAAAGAAATTTAATCTAGTTTCACTTGATATATCACAACAGGAATTGAGGATACTTGCTCATCTATCCGGAGAGGAAGATTTGAAAAGAGCATTTAAAGAGGACGTAGACGTTCATCTTTTAACAGCTGCTAAATTGTTCGATAAAGAGATAGATGATGTCACTAAGAAGGAAAGAAGGATTGGAAAAACTATTAATTATGGCATTATGTATGGTATGAGTCCACATGGGCTTGCTTCATCCTTAAAGATCTCTTTTGATGAGGCATCTGAGTTTATTGGTGAGTACTTTCAGCAGTTTAGAAAAATTAAAGAATTTTTTGTAGTATATATAAATAAAGTAAGATCTAATGGATTTGCTGAGACTTTGTTCGGAAGAAGGAGATATTTCTATGGCTTGAAGTCTTCTAATTCTTTTTTACAAAAATCTATTGAAAGGGAGGCAAGAAATTTTCCTATACAAGGTACAGCTGCAGATATGATTAAACTTTCTATGATAGATATTAATAAATTCATGGAGGCAGAGTATAAAGATAAAGTTAAGATGCTTCTGCAGGTTCATGATGAATTAGTATTTGAATGCAGTGAGAGTATAGATTTAGATAAATTCACTGATGATGTAAAAAATATAATGAAAAATGTTTATCCATTGGATGTTCCTATCAAGGTAGATGTTTATGTTGGCAAAAACTTAGGAGAGATACATTAATTTTTATTATTGAACTTAAGTAGTTTATTTTGTAAAATTATATAATTAAAAGTATGGACAAGAAAGGTTCTGTCACTAAAAAAGTTTTTAGATTTACAGTTTATGGTATAGCTGCCGGAATTGGTGTAGCTATTGCCATTGCTTCTGCTAAGAATAAAGGTAAAAAGATAAAAAAGGGAGGAAAAAAGCTTCTGAACAAAACTAAATTTGTTGTTAAATCTGCCAAAGATAATTTAAATATGAGGCAGAAAAGAATTTTAAGTCTTTTTGATAAAGAAGAGGAAATAACCAATGAGATGATAGCAGAAGTGATTAATGGAGTATCGAAAAGAACTATTAGACGAGATTTAGATTTCTTAGAGGAAAAGGGGTATATAAAGCAGATAGGTAAAACAAAAGGAAGTTATTATGTTTTGAGATAATGTATTTTATAAATTAAAAGCTGCAGATTGAGCAGGACTATCATATCCTCTATGGAAGCTTACTATTGACCTTTTTTTTAGTGATCCATCATCCATGATTTGCCAAAGGGAATGTCTTGGAAAAAGTACTGGCAATCCTCTATCTGGATATAGAATTAATTCTGAACTACCTTGGGCAAAAGCAATAGTTGGTGTTTCTATCCTAACAGTGAATTTAGGATTGTTAGTTTCTAATGGTATAATTGTTTTTCCTAATTGGAAGCCTGTTATTATGATACTTTGAAAACCATCGTCAATAATTACAGTATAAACATATTTATCCGGATAATAGGTGTTAAAATGTCTTCTTAAATCCCTATTTATGCAGAATAGATCGTTGTATAAACTCGTGATACAATTTTGTAAGTTGCAAAGTGCTGCTTGTGCTGTCTTAAATGCTTCTGATAATTCAGGTAATTGATTAATTTGGTAACTACCAAGTCTACGAAATAAACCACGAGCTGCTACTAATGAATTAAGAGAATCATTAATTTCTCTAATTCTTCTATATTCTAGGTCAATTGTAGCTAAAGTATCAAAGGTGGATTTATATGGAGATATAGGAAATTCACTAAGTATTTTGGGTCTTTCTGTTTGAATTAGAGTAGACCATCTTGATAAGGTTTGTCTTTGAGCGGAAGATAAATTTGCTAGTGATCTAGTATGAGAGATAGTTTCATCAAGAGTATCTAGATATAATACTGTTCTTCGTGCAGTAATTAATGCATCCAGCATATTTTCTATTTTTTCTAGTAAAAGATCTTTATGATTATGAGCTTCGGGACCAGTTTCAAAATAATCAGGATACTGAGGTACTAGAATTCCTACTATTATACGTCTAATATCTCTAAATAAGTTTATGTCACTTCTAGCATCTACAAAGTCTTTAGCAGCAGAAAGTTCTGTTGGTCTTTGTTTAATTTTATCTGTAAGTTGTTCTAATGCTTCAGTTAGTCTATGAAAATTTGCCTGGATTTCTGGTTTTCCAATAAAGTTATATTTTTTTATTTGTTTAATTAGAATTAAAATTGGTTGTATCGCTATTTGTTCATTAGTATAGTATTCTTCTAATGATTCTCGTAATCTCGTTGTAGCTGGGTGTTCTGTGGTGCATCTGTGTTCTACCTCGGCAATTATAACTGCTACTATTTGTTCGATACTTACAGGAAATGTTTCATTTTCTGTTCCCATATTTTTATAGTTAATAGATTGATTTAGAAATTATATCAAATAGTCTTATAGTAAACAATTATTAAATATTGAATTAGCATTTCTCTCTTATTTTTGTATAATAATAATATGTACAAACCGGACTATTCTATTACAAATAATTTGCTGGATTATATATCACAGATTGAAGCTTCCAAGCAGATAATTGATAATGCCCCATTAGTCCCGGCTTGGGAAAGAAAATTTAGGGAGGAGGCTAAGGAAAGAACTATACATTTTTCAACTAAGATAGAAGGTAATAAGCTGGATTTTGACGAGGCAAAGAGGATAATTGAAGGTGAAAGTGTTAGCACTGTAAGAAGGAGAGATATATTAGAAATCGTTAATTATAGAAATGTTATAAATCATATAAATAAAAGTAAGAAGCATAAAATAGATAAAAATTTTATATGTAAAATTCATAAGATAGTTATGGATAAAATATTACCTGAAAGTGAGCTGGGTAAATTTAGGAAATGTGAAGAAGCACTTCTTAATTCAAAAACTTATGAAGTTGTTTTTGAACCTATTGAACCGGAGTATTTAGAGGGTGCTGTTGATGATTTGGCTGGATGGTTAGAGAAGAAATCGGACAAAATTAATTCTATTATTAAAGCTGGCATTATTTGTTATGAGATAAATAGGCTTCACCCATTTACCGATGGAAATGGGAGGACAGCAAGGATTATAGCAACTTATAGTCTTTATATCGATGGATATGATATTAAAAGGTTCTTTTCTCTTGAAGAATATTATGATCAGAATCTTCAGGAGTATTATGATGCTTTAGCTAGCGTAGAAGATAATGATGATGATTTAACTATTTGGCTGGAGTATTTTGCTAAGGGACTTGCTTGTGAGCTGAATAGAATTAAAAATAAAATACTAGATTTGAGTAAAGATTTGAAGATGCGTGAAAAGATTGGTCAAGTAGCTCTGAATGATCGACAGATTAAGATAATTAGTTTTATTCAAAAGCATGGAGGAATTAAGAATAGGGACTGGCAAAAATTGTTTAGGGATGTTAGTGATGACACGATATTGAGAGATCTTAAAGATTTGATTAAAAAAGGAGTTGTTCAAAAGAAAGGGCGGACTAAGGCTGCCAGATATATATTAAAATAATTCTTGTAAATGATTTATGAAATTTAGTGAATTTGCTATTACCCTGGAAAATATTGAAAAAGCTTCCTCAAGAAACTTAATGAAGGATATTGTGTCAGATCTTATTAAAGTTCTTGATTATAATGAGGTGGGAGAGGCTATGTATTTAATGCAGGGACGAGTTGTACCACGTTTTATATCTTTAGAATTTAATGTTGCTGAAAAACTAATATTAAGGGTTTTAGAAGAGATATCGGGTAAAGGTATAGATGAAGTTGAGTCTGTTTATAGAGATCTGGGAGATTTAGGACTTGTTGCAGAAAAGTATATTGAGAATCTTAAATCTTCAATAAATATTAAGGAAGTTTATGATGATTTGAAGAAAATTGCTAGTTTAGAAGGAGAAGGGTCAGTAGATGCAAAGATTAATCACGTTGTTGAATTATTAAAGTTATGCGATTCTCTTTCATCTAGATATATTGTTAGAATTATTATTGGTGATATGCGGCTTGGGGTAAGTGACAAGAGTATTTTAGATGCTTTGTCAGTGGTATTAGTTGGAGATAAAAGCAAACGCGAATTGTTAGATAAAGTTTATGGAGTAAGAAGTGATATTGGATATATAGTAAAGATTGCTAAAGAAAAGGGAGTGAAGGGGGTAAAAGATATATCAATTAATCTAGGAATACCAATAGCTTCAATGAATTGTGAACGTGAGGAAACATTCCAAAAAATCTTAGAAAGGTTTTCACCGGCTATAGTCCAGCCTAAATATGATGGATTAAGATGCCAAGTGCATTATGATCAAGATATAATTGGAACCAGAGAGATCAAACAATTTGAAAGTAAGGATAAATCTAAGGAAAAGGGTTCGAAAATTATGGTTTTTTCTAGAAATTTGGAAGATTTAACAGATATGTTTCCTGAGTTGCTTTCTGCTTTGGATAAGTTAAAAATTAAGTCGGTTATATTCGATTGTGAGGTTGTAGGCTTTGATCCTGAGACTAATAAATTAGTACCTTTCCAAAAGACCATGAAGAGGAAGAGGAAGTATGAAATCAAAGATACATCTCAATCAATACCTATTAATGCCTATGTATTTGACATACTATATTGTAATGGGAAGAGTTATTTAGATGAGCCCTTATCAAAAAGGGTAGATGTTATTAGTTTGATTTTTAAAAATGCTGATAAACAAGATGTTTTTAAATTAGCACCAAGTAATAAAGTATCCAAAAAAGAAAAGATGGGAGATTTATTTGATGGTTATGTTCAAACGGGTTTAGAGGGAATTATCGCAAAGAATCCCTCCTCAGAGTATTATCCTGGTAAAAGGGGATTTGATTGGATAAAGTTTAAAAAGAGTAAGAAGGGACATCTAATTGATAATATTGATTCAGTTGTTTTAGGATATTTCAGTGGATATGGAGATCGTGCTAAGTTTGGTATAGGGGCCTTTTTAGTAGGAGTTAAAAATGAGAATACTAATAAATTTGAATCAATAGCTAAGGTTGGAACTGGAGTTACTGATTGTCAGTGGAAAAAGATAAAAGATAAACTTGATAGTATATCTGTTGGAAAGAAGCCAAGGAGTGTTTTAGTTTCTAAGCAGTTAAAGCCTAATGTTTGGGTGAAACCCGAAGTTGTTGCGGTTGTTGAAGCTGATGAAATAACAAAAAGTCCAAATCATATGGCGGGTATGAATGAGGGAAAGGGATATTCGTTGAGATTCCCGAGAATGTTTGAATTTGATAGGAAAGATAAAAATGTTGACGACATAACTACTGTAGCTGAGGTAAAGAGGATGTATAATTTACAATAAAATTTTTAGTTTAATTTTTACTTCCTTCAAATGAATAATTTATTAGATTATAAACCTCCGCGTATAGATTTCCCAAATATTAACTCTATTAAGCCCTTGTGGAACAAAGATGGTAGTCAAGTTGGAGTGGATGGTCTTGAAGATTATTACACAGAAAGATTTCCAAATAAATTTGATTTTGTTGTTCCTTTTAAAGAGGAATTTTTTAAGTGGATGAGAGGGTATAAGATTCCTAAGAAATATAGAATAAATAAGAGTTTGGATGATTTTGAGATATTAGCTTTTGATAGCAAGTATAAAAAAATAGTTGAGTCTAAAATGAGAACTCTTACTGAGATATGTAATGTTCATCCTTATACTGACCATGAGTCGAGATTCCGGTATCAAAAATTAGTTATTGATTTGATGGAAATTCATGCAGAAAAGAGTTTTAAGAGATTTAAGAAAGAAGAGATTTTTATTTTAGAACCTTTACGTGCAGGTGCCCTTGCAGGAATTGTTTATAATGTGAAGGATAAGTATAGAAAAAGAGGGATTTTCAAAAGATTACCTAAAAAAGATGGAGGTACGTGGACAGGTATTTCAGGATTAGACCTTTCGAATATTGAAAGGAATTCTGCTTTAATTGTAGCGGAATGTTGTACTGGATCTGGGGCTACAGTAGTATCTTTAATGTTATATCTTAAAGAAAAGAGTATAAAGCCAAAGGTAATTGAAGTCCATTCAATAAACTCTCCAATGCATAGTGGTATTTTTATACTTAAAGCTGCAGAGGAGTTGGGTTTTAAAGTTTGTATAAAGACAGCGTCTATTGGATTCTGGGAAAATGATAAATTATACAATATGAGGATAGGTGACGAGTGGAGTGATGGGGTTTATTTTGTTTGTGATGCAGGAGATTTTTCTATACCTTTACCTAAGGAATTTAATAAAAGAGCATGGTGGAATAAAAGGCGTGTTTATAAGAAAGGTTTATTGGATTAAGATTTTGATTTAACTTATTTGCAAAATTGTATTGACAATAATAGTATTTATTTTTATACTTAATATAATATAATTTTATTTTTTAATTTATTCATAAATGGCAGAGGAAAAGAAACAGACTTCAAGTGCAAGTAAAAACAGAACTAATGCTTTGCTGGCATGGGTTTTTGCACCAATTACGAGTTTTATCTTTATGAATGATGAAGATCCATTTACAAAAAAGTGTGCAAAGCACTCTTTGTACTTCGGTGTAGTTGATGTGGTTCTTCAAGTGGTTTTGATCTTGGGAGGTACGATACTCTCTTTTGCTTTTATAGGGATATGTTGTTTTCCAATCTCGGCAGTTTGGGGACTTGTAAGTTTAGCTGTAAGAATTATTGGAGCTGTGAAAGCAAATAATGGCGAGCTATTCGAGGTTCCTGTAATTAGCGATATGGTAAAAGAATAATCCATATTAGTATAAAATTGATAACAAAAATTGCTATCTTGCTTTTTAGTAAGATAGCTTTTTTTGTTATAATATATTAGGTTTTATTTATTTTTATTTTGATATATGGAAAAGTTAAATAATTTTATTAACAATCTAAGACAGGTTAAATTGAGTGATATCAATTTAAAGCAACTTACTGATCTTGATTATTTATTAGATCGTAATCCTACGGAAATATTTATTTATGAACAATGGATTTATGTTTTTGTTTTGGCAAATATATTTTTTTCGATGATTGGATTTATTTATGTATCCAAATTATTTTTTGATTCTAAACCCAAGTATAGATTTATAAGGAAAATATCATTTTTTTGGTTTTCTAATACATTATTCTTACTGCTATATAATTTAATTAGGTCAGAAGGAGTAAGATTTTTATCTATGAGGTTATTTTTAGTGTTAATACCGTTAGCTTATTTGGGTATTATAATATATACACTGATATATCGGATATTTTATCTTCCTGGGAGATTGAAAAAATTTAAAGAAGCAAAATTAAGAGATAAGTATAGTAACAAAAAGAGAAGATAGAGTAGGGAATTTGTATTGACAATACTATATAATTTATGCTATATTAGTAAAACTTTTAAATAGTGTATTGAATACTGTCTCGCAATGTGAGATAAGTTCCTCGTAAAAATTTTCTTTGACAGAAGAATTTTAGTTTGTTGTTTTTTTTTGTATGTGATATATTTTTCTCACTTTTGTTGAGATTTGGGTTCTTTAACAATAAAAAAGTGTTAGGAATCTTGGTTTTATATAACTAAGAATAATGCGGAACGTCATTTTTGAGTTAGAAAATCCTTACTATGTAAGGTATTTACAAATCTAAGTATTTAGATTTGTAAATTCAGGATGAATTAATATCTATAAATTTATTTATAGATTAATCTATTATTGAGAGTTTGATCCTGGCTCAGGATGAACGCTAGCGGCGTGCCTAAGGTATGCAAGTCGACCGTGAACCTTCGGGTCTCACGGGGCAGACGGCTGAGTAATACGTGAGAACTTACCTTCAACACGGAGATAATCCCGTGAAAACGGGGCTAATATCCGATGGTCTCATGAACTATAATAGTGCATGAGTAAAGCTTTAGTGGTTGAAGAAAGGCTCGCGTCCTATCAGGTTGTTGGTAAGGTAATGGCTTACCAAGCCTACGACGGGTAGCTGGTCTGAGAGGATGGTCAGCCAGACTGGGACTGAAAACGGCCCAGACTTCTACGGGAGGCAGCAATTAGGAATCTTGCGCAATGGGGGAAACCCTGACGCAGCGACGCCGCGTGGTGGATGAATGCCTTCGGGTTGTAAACACCTTTTGTAAGGGATCAATACTGAGAGTACCTTACGAATAAGCACCCGCTAACTATGTGCCAGAAGCGTCGGTGATACATAGGGTGCAAGCGTTATCCGGAATTACTGGGCGTAAAGAGATGCGTAGGTGATTATGTAAGTTATTTGTTAAATATCTCTACTTAATAGAGAAGATGCAAGTAATACTGCGTAAATAGAGGCAGAAAGAGGAGAGGGGAATTCCTGGTGGAGCAGTGAAATGCGTTGATATCAGGAGGAACACTGAGTGCGAAGGCACCTCTCTGGTTCTGATCTGACACTAAGGCTCGAAAGCGTGGGGAACAAAACGGATTAGATACCCGTGTAGTCCACGCTGTAAACGTTCCTCGCTAGATGTTCGTTTTGAATTTTGGTGTTTAACTTCGGTTAAGTGCCCAATCCGAGATGGGTGTCGCAGTTAACGCGTTAAGCGAGGCGCCTGAGGAGTACGGTCGCAAGGCTAAAACTCAAAGGAATTGACGGGGACCCGCACAAGCGGTGGAGCGTGTGGTTTAATTCGATGATAAACGAAGAACCTTACCAAGGCTTGACATTTAGCCGTATGCTTTTCCCGAAAAGGAAAAGTCTTCAGGCTAAACAGGTGCTGCATGGCTGTCGTCAGCTCGTGTCGTGAGATGTTGGGTTAAGTCCCTTAACGAGCGCAACCCTTATCTTCAGTTACATATTTCTGGAGAAACCGCCCTGCCAAAACGGGGAGGAAGGTGGGGATGACGTCTAGTCCTCATAGCCCTTATGTCTTGGGCGACACACGCGCTACAATGAAAAGTACAGTAGGTTGCCAAGTTGTGAAGCGGAGCTAATCCTTAAAACTTTTCTCAGTTCGGATTGTAGGCTGAAATTTGCCTACATGAAGTCGGAATCGCTAGTAATCGTAGATCAGCATGCTACGGTGAATACGTTCTCGGGTCTTGTACACACCGCCTGTCAAGTTATGGAAGTCGGTAGTACCCGAATGCTGCACTAGTTGCGGTAGAAGGTAAGATCGATGACTGTAATTAAGTCATAACAAGGTAGCCGTAGGGGAATCTGCGGCTGAATTACCTCCTTTCTAGGGAGTAAAATATTGAAATCTTTTATTGTAATGATGAAAGGTATAAGTTTTGGATAGAATAATGATGTTTTCGCTTTCCTAACACTTTTTTGTTGTTTAAAGGAGCTGTGAACTTTAAAAATTAGGAACTGTTTTGCTCATTATTAAGAAGATTTGATATAATTAGGTTCATAATTATTATTTGAGTTAAGGGGTTTGTATCTTAATTGGTTAGACGCAAATTACGCCTAACCGATTTGGCCTAGGAATACTCATTTATTGAGTTTTATAAGGGCCAGTAGCTCAGTCGGTTAGAGCGCAGTCCTGATAAGACTGAGGTCCTTGGTTCGATTCCAAGCTGGCCCATTTAAAAATTAAAGGTTGTTCTTTTGTAAATTTAATACAGATACTAGGATTGAGCTACGTATAAATTGGGTGTTGATAGGGGACGTAGTTCAGTTGGCTAGAACATCTCGTTTGCATCGAGAAGGTCATGGGTTCGATTCCCATCGTCTCCATTAAGGGTACAAGAAGAATATAGAATAATATATTAGAACATAATGATAATATAATATAAACAACTATACAGAATAAAAAATTTATTGCTCTTTAAAAACTGGATAGAAATATAAAACTAAAATTAATAAGTTTTACTTATTGATTTTTGGGTTTGTCGTATTTTGTCATGTCATTTTGAAAAGTAAAGTAAAAAAGTGCATATGGTGGATGCCTTGGTAGATAATGCCGATGAAGGGCGTAGTAGCTTGCGATAAGCTTCGGATAGCTGGCAAACAAGCATTTTAATCCGGAGATACCCGAATGAGGAAACTCGCTTATAAATACGCTTGCGTGTTTATAAGCACTTTATAGCGAATTCATAACTATAAAGGGGGAACTCGGTGAAGTGAAACATCTTAGTAGCCGAAGGAAAAGAAAACGAGGTCAGTACTTCAAATTGAAATTTTCAATAGTATGGAAGTTTCAATTTGAAGTACTGAACATTCCCTAAGTAGTGGCGAGCGAAAAGGGAAGAGCCTAAACCCTGATAGTAGAGTGACATCTCCGAATCTGCGTTGTAGAGGAGGAGATAGATCTGTTCCTTACAAGAATGGTTGCTGTTAGGGGCTTGTAGGATATAACGTTTTTGGTGTTGTAAGCCCAATGAGTATTTTACAAAAAGTTTTGTTAGTAGAATAATCTTGGAAAGGATTACCGTAGAAGGTAATAGTCCTGTATACTAAAGCAAAAATTTTATACTAGTTATAATCCTAAGTACCACGTTAAAAGTGAAATTACGTGGGAATCATTCCAAACCACTGGAAAAGGCTAAATACATTATCTAACCAATAGTGAACAAGTACCGAGAGGGAAAGGTGAAAAGTACCCCTGAGAGGGGAGTGAAATAGTACCTGAAACCATATGCTTATAAGCAGTCAGAGTCCGCCAATGGCGGATGATGGCGTGCCTATTGAAGAATGAGCCGGCGAGTTTTTAATAAGTGCAGGTTAATCCCGTAAACGGGTGTAGCCATAGTGAAAGCGAGCTCTAACAGAGCGACTTATTGTACTTATTAAAAGACCCGAAACCGTATGATCTATCCATGGCCAGGTTGAATTCCGATGAAAATCAGAAGGAGGACCGAACTCTTTAGAGGTAGAAAATCTATGAGATGAGCTGTGGATAGCGGTGATAAGCCAAACGGATACGGTAATAGCTGGTTCTCCCCGAAATAACTTTAGGGTTAGCCTTATAATTATACAAATAGGGGTAGAGCACTGATTGAATCGTAGGAGTCGTAAGACTTACTGCATTCTCTCAAACTCCGAATACTATTTGGTAGATTATAAGAGTTAGTAGATGGGAGCTAAGTTCCATTGTACGAGAGGGAAACAGCCCAGATCGACAGTTAAGGTCCCTAATATATACTTAGTGGTAAAGGAAGTGAAATTCCTTAGACAGCCAGGAGGTTCGCTTAGAGGCAGCTATCCTTTAAAGAGTGCGTAATAGCTCACTGGTCAAGAAATTTTGCGCCGACAATTCAACGGGGCTAAAGTATATTACCGAAACTGCGACAGTGAAGTAGACTTGTTCTCACTTCATTGGGTAGGGGAGTGTCACGTATACTGTGAAGGTAAATTCGTGAGAAATACTGGAGTGTACGAGAGTAAGAATGCCGGCATGAGTAGCGAGATCTCAGTGAAAAACTGAGACACCGATAGTTCAAGGTTTCCTTGGCTATGTTAGTCAACCAAGGGTTAGTCGGTCCTAAGCTGAGGCTGAAAAGCGTAAGCGATGGATATGCCGTTAATATTCGGCAACTATTATTTTTTGTTGTAACTATGGGGGGACTGAAGAGGTGAGATTAGATCCTCAGAAGGGTGAGGTTCAAGCATTAAGTTAGTATTTGTTAGTAAATCTACAAGTATGTTTCTGCCAATGGTGGATGAAAGCGAGATGTGATGAAGAGCCAAAGTTTTCGAACGGCGGTGATTCTAGTTAGTCTCTTTGCGAGAAAAGCCTCTATGTAAAAAAATAATAACCGTACCGCAATCCGACACAGGTGAACAAGTAGAGAATACTAAGGTGACCGGGTGAATCTTTATCAAGGAATTAGGCAAATTAGTCCCGTAACTTTGGAAGAAGGGATCCCTACTTCGCTATGCTTGCATAGCTTCGTAGGGCGCAGTGAAATGGTCCGAGCGACTGGTTAACAAAACCACAGGTACCTGCAAACAGGCAACTGGAAGTATAGGTACTGACGCCTGCCCAATGCCAGAAGATTAAGGAAGGAGGTTATCCGCCAATGGCGGAGAAGCTTCTGACTCAAGTCCTGGTCAATGGCGGCTGTAAATATAACGGTCCTAAGGTAGCGAAATACCTCGGCGCTTGATAGGCGTCCCGCACGAAAGGCGTAACGACTTGGACACTGTCTTGATAAAAAGCCCGGCGAAATTGAAATGGCTGTGAAGATGCGGCCTACCCGCACCAGGACAAAAAGACCCCGTGGAGCTTTACTGCAGCTTAGTATTGAAGTAAGGTTTTTAATGTAGAGAATAGGAGGGAGACTTTGATTTTCGGTCGCTAGACCGAAAGGAGTCGCCAGTGTAATACCTCCCTTTGAATACTTTTCTTCTAACAATTTCTGCTTATCGCGGAATTAGACAGTGCTAGGTGGGCAGTTTGACTGGGGAGGTTCCTTACTAAAGAGTAACGTAAGGTCCCAAAGGTTCCCTCAAGCTGGATGGAAATCAGCTGTGGAGTGTAATGGCATAAGGGAGCTTTACTGTGAGACTTGCAAGTCGAGCAGTTGCGAAAGCAGGGCATAATGGTCCTTTAATTGTTTGTGGAAACGTTATTGCTTACAGGATAAAAGTTACCCCGGGGATAACAGGCTAGTCCTACCCGATAGTCCATATTGACGGTAGGGTTCGGCACCTCGATGTCGGCTCGTCGCATCCTGGGGGCGGAGAAGCCCCCAAGGGTTAGGCTGTTCGCCTATTAAAGCGGCACGTGAGCTGGGTTCAGACCGTCGTGAGCCAGGTCGGTCTCTATCCGGTGTGGGCGTTGCAGTCTTGAGGGAAGTGGTCCTTAGTACGAGAGGATCAGGACGAGGTAACCTCTAGTGTACCAGTTGTCTTACCAAAGGCATCGCTGGGTAGCTAAGTTGCTATTTGGATAAGCGCTGAAAGCATATTAAGCGCGAAGCCAATCCCAAGATTAGGACTGCTTCAGTGAAGTAGACTAGTTCTCACTTCACTGGGGAGGTTAGTTGTAGACTACAACATTGATAGACCTCAGGTGTAAGCTTTGTAAAAAGTGTAGCCGAGAGGAACTAATAAACCGAAAACTTTACTTTTATTGATAACCTATTTCTATAGAAGTACTTTAATTATGATATAGGTGATAATTAGACACGCCTTATTTTCTATCCAGTTTTAAACGAGCAATTAAATCATTAGATTTTAGTCTATTAGGATATTTCTTAATAGGTTAAGACCCGGTGATTGTAGCGTAGTGGAACTACCTCTTTCCATTCCGAATAGAGAAGTAAAACACTATAGCGCCGAAAATACTATTCTGGAAACGGGATTGGAAGATAGGTAATTGCCGGGATTATTAAAAAGAATGGAGGATAATTAATTTATATGAATAGTGATAGTTCAGCAAAACAAAAATTAGATGAATATCTTGAAGGGTTAGAGGTGCTCCCAAGGACTTTTGATAAGGGAGATGTTGTAAAAGGTAAAGTTATCAAAGTGAAAGAAGGGGAAGTATTGATGAATGTTGGAGCTAGATCTGAGGGGGTTATAAGTGGTAGAGAATTGAGTCTAGATGGGAAGAGAGAGAAATTGGAAGAAGGAGATGAGATGTTGGTATATGTTGTAAATCCTGAAAACGAGAGAGGGCAATTAGAATTATCAATTAGAAGAACAGGAGAAGCAAGGAAATGGCAGACTTTGGATAAATGTTTCAAGGAAGGTGATCCTTTAGAGGTTCAGGTAATAGAGGCAAATAATGGTGGAGTGATTGTTGGGATATCGGATATCGGAGATAATTTTAGAGGTTTTATACCTACTTCACAGCTAGATAATTCACGAATTTATCCACTTAATGCAGTTGATAGTAAAAAAGAAGCAGCAAGAGAATTACAGAAGAAATTGGCTGGTTTAATTAACGAAAAGTTAGAAGCCAAAGTTATAGAGATAAATAGAAGGAAGAATAGGGTTATTCTTTCAGAGAAATTGATAAGTGCTGAGATGGATATAGAACAGAGGGATAAAACATTACAGCAAAGTGAAGTGGGTGATGTATTAGAGGGTGAAGTTACAGGTTTAGCCCCATTTGGTTTATTTGTTAACGCGGAAGGGGTAGAGGGATTAGTTCACTTATCGGAGATATCATGGGATAAGGTTGAAAAACCAAGTGATTTTTATAAAGTTGGTGATAAAATTAAGGTGAAAATTATTGGTATAGAAGACGATGGAAGAAGAATTGCTTACAGTATAAAACAGTTACAGGCTGATCCATGGGATGAAATGATTAAGAAATATAAAGTAGGTCAGATTGTAAAAGGGGTAGTTCAGAAAATTGTTAATTACGGTGCTTTTGTAAGGATCGATGATGAAGTTAATGGTTTAATACATATATCTGAGCTATCGGATGGTTTAGTAACTGATCCAGGTAAATTTGTAGAAATTGGAGAAACATATAATTTAGAGATCATATCAATTTCCAAAAGTGAACGTCATCTAGGCTTAAGTTTGAAGAGAGTTAGAGATAAAGGGGCTAGAAAGGATAAGAAAGAAGAGGTGAAGGAAGAAAGTGCTGAAGAATTAAGAAGTTTGGATAATATTTAAGTCAAATATTTATTTTTCTCATAATTTATTATTTATATTTACACACTTTTTTGGTAGAATATTAGCTATTACTATGAAAAGTGATAAAAAACTTAGAAAATTAACTGAAAATGCTAAAGAGATTTTAATTGAGTCCTACAATCTGTCTATAAGGAACAATGATTCAGAGGTGAGACTCGAGCATGTTTTTATTTCTTTATTATCACTAGATAAAGGTTTGGCCTCTAGATTTTTAAGATCCATTGGAATTGATATTAAAAAGACTATTGAAAGTATTAAGAATAAAATTAAATCCAATAAAAAAGCATCTTCAAGTGAAATAAAAGTTTCTGATGATGTAAAAGAGCTTGTTAGAGTAGCGTTTTTATTAGCGCACGAATTCGGACATGTATATGTTGGTACTGAGCATTTCCTTCTGGCTTTTCTTAAAAACAAAACTTTAGATTTTGTTGAAGATCTAGAGAAAGTAGGATTAAATTATAATTCTGTAAAAGAGAAGTTATTTGCTTATGCTACCTATGCTCCAGGAGTATTTGTACAGGGTAAAAAGGCTGAAAAAAGTAATAAGGACAATGCAGTTAATTATTTCGGTAGAAATTTAAATCAATTGGCTAGAGAAGGAAGATTGATGCCAATTATTGGGAGAGAAAAAGAGATAAACCGATTAATTAGGATATTATCAAGACAGACAAAAAATAATCCAATTTTAACTGGAGAGTCAGGAGTAGGGAAAACAGCAGTTGTTGAAGGTTTGGTTCAGAGGATTGTGAAAGGGGAGGTTCCTGAGTCTATAAAGAATCTAGAGATTTATCAAATTGATATAGCCTCTATAATAGCTGGAAGTAAGGTTAGAGGAGATGTAGAGCAAAGGCTACTGGTTTTAATTTCTGAAGTATCTGCTTCACCTAATAAAGTATTATTCATTGATGAGATTCATATGATTGTTGGAGCTGGTGCTACAGGACGTGATCAGTCAATGGATATAGCAAATATTCTAAAACCTAGATTAACAGATGGGGGTATAAGGGTTATTGGGGCAACAACTTTGGTAGAGTATAGGAAATATTTTGAAGAAGATGCTGCTTTATCAAGAAGATTTCAGCCAATTTTGATAGAAGAGATTTTAGATAAGGATGCTGTTAAGATCCTTTCGGGTATAAAGTATAGATTAGAAGAATACCATGGTGTTAAGATAACTAAAGACGCTATATTATCAGCAGTGAAACTGTCCGATAGGTATATTGCGGATAGATTTCTGCCAGATAAAGCAATAGATGTTTTAGACGAAGCTGCAGCTGCAGAGAAATTGAAACAGGAGAATAAGTATAAAAAATATAGTAGAATGAGTAGTAAATTGGTCGAATTGAAAAGGAAGAAAGATAAAGCTTTAAAAAAACGTTTGTTTGAAAAGGCTTTAGATTTAAAAAAGTTAGAGGGTAAAGTAAAGGAAAATATCAATGAAGTAAGTAAAACCAGAAAGGAATTAATCTCAAGAGGTAAATTTAAAGTTACAGAAGAGGATATTAAGGATATTGTGAGTGAAATGACAGGTATTCCAGTTACAACTTTAACAGTTGAAGAAATAAAAGCTTTAAAGGGAATAAAGAGAAGGATAGGCAAAAGAATTGTAGGTCAAAAGGATGCTTTGGATAGAGTTGCTGCAACTTTGAAAAGAACAAGATTAGGAATATCTGATAAAGGAAGACCTTTAGCTAGCTTTTTATTTTTAGGTCCTACAGGAGTTGGAAAAACCGAGATGGCTAAGGTGATAGCTCAGGAGTTTTTTGGCACTGAGAGAGCTTTGATACAAATAGATATGAGTGAATATATGGAGCAGCATAGTGTTGCTAAGATTATTGGAGCGCCTCCTGGATATGTTGGATTTCAAGAAGGAGGTCAGTTGACTGAAAAGATTAGGAAAAATCCATATAGTATAGTTTTATTTGATGAAGTAGAGAAGGCTCATATTGATCTGTTAAATATTTTACTACAAATTTTGGAAGAAGGTCATATTACTGATAGTAAAGGGAGAAAAGTAAGTTTTAAAAATGCAATTATAATAATGACTTCAAATATTGGAGCTAAGGACATTATTCAGGATGAGATTCTCGGTTTTAGTTTAGATGTGAGTGGTAAAAAAGGAGAGAAGGTAGACTCTGCTTATGAAAGGATGCGGGAGAAATTGACTAATGACTTAAAGAAAGTTTTAAGACCTGAGTTAATTAATAGAATTGATGATGTTATTATTTTTAGGGGTTTAGATACTAAGGATTCTATTAAAATTACAAAAATTTTACTCAAAGATCTGCAGAAAAGACTAAACGAAAGAAAGGTAAAGATAGATATTACAGATAAAGCAATAGAATATATTGCAAAGAAAGGATTTAGTAAAGAATATGGTGCTAGGAATTTAAGAAGAAAGGTTCAGGAATTAATTGAAAATCCTTTATCAGATATTATAATTGATAGTGGTGTAAAAGGTACGAAGCTTGTTGTCAAAATTAAGAAGAAAGGTAAAAAATTAGATCTTTCCATTAAGTAATACGGTCAATATTATTTATTAGGACATAGAAGAAATTACAAACTGAATAAATTGTCCAAATAATATTTCTCCCAAACATTTTTATATGTAACAGTTATTTTATCTTTTTTTGGTATATATAATATTTTTCTTTTAGGATAATATATTAAACCGTGAGCTGTCTGTTTATTAGCAATAGAGCCTTTATTTATGCCAAAAGTGTTCTCATGCAGTTCTAATAAATTGATTGATTTTTTCAAATTTAAAGATTTAGACATATTTTTTTCCAAGTTTATATATCTCATTTTAGAGCCAATATAATATTTATTTTTTTTATGATTTTTTTTATAGATTTTTTTAATCATGTCGGAGTTTTTGAAATGGTTCGTAATTATTAAGTTATGTTCAAATTTCCTTTTATAGTTATTTCCATTAGCTGTTTCAATTAAGAAAGTATTTCTCTTTAAGCCTTTAGAAGCGAAGCAAATGTAAGGTCTTGTAGGCATTGTATTCTTTAAAATTTTATCTAGATTATTTATATTATCCATTTTATATATACATTCTTTTGTATATATAAAGAACGGGAGATTTTTCATATTACTTTTTTTAAAAAATGTTCCTCCGCCATTAAACCCTATAAATGAACCATCTTCTAATATGAAGGAATCACCGGATATACATCCTGGGAACGAGAGTGTTAAATAATTTTTATTTATCCATTGAGTTTTATATATAAAACATACTCTATTTTTATATAAGATACTGGCAAGAGTTATAGGTACGTCGGTAGTTTTCGCTAGGATTGTATAATTTGTGTTCTTATAATTAGATATAAAAGCAGAGCAGTTATTCCAATTAATGAATCTGGAAAAGTGAATTCCTATATCGTATATTTTATTCGTTAATAAAATCCATTTAAATGGCTGATTGGATCCATTTGCGATACCTTCCATTTCAAGTATATATCTTTTAGGAATATATTTGTGTGTATATGTTGAATATAAGAGTAAGAAATTTTTGAATAAATTAAATGAGAATTTACCATATTTCTTTTTAAACTGTTCCTGAACACTGTTTATTAGTCTATCTATCTCATCCTTTAGTAACTTACCATGAATGATGCCAGTCTCATAAGGTGTATTTCCTTCTAATTTAATAAATTGCATAGTTTATTTATTAGTTGTTGTGACTTTGTTGAATTAAATAGATAAACTTATATTAAGTATAGACTTATCTATATTATGATACAATATGTATATGAAGCAGACATATGTTTGTATTGAATGTGGTTATGAGACCTCAAAATGGATGGGAAGGTGTGTTAGATGTGGAAAGTGGGGTAGTTTAAAGAAGGTGTCTAAATCAGATCGTAAAGGAAAAGATAATCATATTAATACTAAAGTAAAAATAAGAAATATTAAGTCAATTAGGAAGATAAAAAAAGATAGGTTTAAAACCGGCTTTTCAGAATTTGATAGAGTTTTAGGAGGTGGATTTGTAAAAGGAGAGGTTATTATAATTGGAGGCAAACCTGGTGTAGGTAAAACTACATTACTTCTCCAGGTTTTGAATAATGTGATTCTTGATAAGGGGAAGTGTGTTTATGTAAGTGCTGAAGAATCGATTGACCAATTGTCTATACATGCAAAAAGGTTAAATCTTTCAGATAAGCTCGATATTATTTGTAGTGATGATATTGATTCTATTATTAATGTATTCGATAAGGAAAAACAGAAGCTGGTAATTGTTGATTCTATACAAACTATCAAAACTAATGATCTGAAGAGCTTGCCTGGAGGAATTGGTCAGGTAAAAGAATGTACATCTAGAATAGTAAACTTTGCTAAAAGAACAGGTATAGCAGTGGTTATCGTTGGACACATTACTAAAGGAGGAGAATTAGCGGGTCCTAAAGTAGTTGAACATTTGGTAGATGCAGTTTTTTATTTGGAAGGTGAATCTGACGGTAAGATTAGATTTCTCAAAGGTGTTAAGAATAGATTTGGTTCTACAAGAGAGATAGGTATTTTTAATTTTACAAATGGGGGATTTTCAGACTCAAAGAATCTATCTGAGATGTTTATACTATCAAAGAAATCCAGGATTGGAGTATGTAAGGGAGTAACTTTTGAAGGGAGGAGAGCATTACTTATTGAAGTTCAGGCTCTTATTGTGGAAAGTACGTATGGTGTACCTCAGAGAGTTGTAAATGGAGTAAGTAAATCTAAGGTTCAAATGCTTTCTGCTGTATTATCAAAATACACAAAAGCTAATTTTTTGAATAAAGATATATATATCAATATTGCTAATGGGATAAAAACTAAGGATTCTTCTCTAGATTTAAGTGTTTCCATTGCAATGTTGTCTTCGTTCCTTAATAAAAAAGTTAATTCTCAGAAAGTTGCTATTGGAGAAGTAAGCTTAACAGGACAGGTGAAATCTTCGGGAATGATAAAAGAGAAGCTGAAGGCTTTAAAGTCACTTGGTTATGATAAGATAGTAATACCTAATGATTCATTTAAAAAGTTGAAAAAAACAAAAGGAATCATATTGGTAGACAGTGTTTCGGATTTAGTGAGCTCTTGATGAAATAGCTCTTGAATAAGGTAATAGATACGGTATAAAATATAGGATATTTAAATCACTTGACAAAATGTAATGTTATAGGGTAAAATAATTTAAGTTCTTTAAATCGGTATTATCTATTGCTATTAACGCCCAGAGTCTGGTTCGCGTACAACTTACTGGACTCTTGGCGTTAATAGTAATATTTTCGGCTTCGATAAAAAATCTTTTTTATATATTTAGAGGTTTTCTATCGGGGTCGGTTGGGGCAGTGCCGATCCCGTCTATTGGTTTAAAGGATTATACTCTACAAAAATCTATTTTTTCATAATTTTTGTTTTTTAGATTTGAATTATTTTACTTTTATTCGAATAAATGGTATTTTTATTTTGAGGTTGACAAATGTAATTTTCTTACTTATACTTATTTTAAGTACCTCAATTGGTCTAGCATTCATTTAAATTAAATAATTTCCATCTATAATATTTTAAATTTTTATTTTTATTCTCGTGGGAAAAGAATTAACTATATCAGAGTTAGATGTTAAAACTTTAGCGGATTTGCGTAAATTTGCTAAAAATCTCGGATTAAAAAACTATGCTGAGTTAAGGAAAGATGAATTAATCATCAAAATTTTAGAAGAACAGACTAAACAAGGCGGGAACATTTTCGCTGAAGGTGTTCTTGAAATAAAAAATGATGGAAGTCATGGAGTTCTACGTTCTCTTAGAATGCTTCCTGGTGAAAATGATGTCTATATCTCAAGTTCTCAAATAAAGAGGTTTAATCTTCGGCAAGGTGATTTTATTTCAGGAAGAGCGAGACCTCCAAAAGATGGCGAGAAATACTTGAGTTTATTAAAAATTGAAGCTGTAAACGGGGGGGATCCTGAGAAGGCAGTTTCAAGATCTTCTTTTAATAAATTGACTCCTGTTTTTCCAAATGAACAGATAAAATTGGAAACGAAGAGTGAAATTTTATCTACAAGGCTGATAGATTTACTTGCCCCTATAGGTAGGGGACAGAGGGGTATGATAGTTTCTCCGCCAAAAGCCGGTAAAACATGGCTCTTAAAAGACATAGCTTATGGGGTACGAAAGAATAATAAAGATATTCATTTAATGGTTGTTTTAATTGGAGAGAGACCTGAAGAAGTTACTGATATGGAGAGATCGGTAGATGGTGAAGTAGTTGCAGCAAATTTTGATGAACCGCCTGAGAATCATACGAGGGTAGCCGAGATGGCTCTAGAGAGAGCAAAAAGATTGGTTGAAGAAGGAAGTAATGTGGTAATTTTAATGGATAGTATAACAAGATTAGCAAGAGCATATAATATGACAGCACCTCCTTCGGGTCGTACATTGACTGGAGGATTTGATCCTATTGCGTTATATCCACCAAAGAGATTTTTTGGTGCAGCTAGAAATTTTGAGAATAAAGGTAGTTTAACTATTGTCGCAACAGCATTGGTTGATACTGGAAGTAGGATGGATGATCTAGTTTATGAGGAATTTAAAGGTACTGGAAATATGGAATTGCATTTAATTCGACAATTAGCAGAAAAGAGAATATATCCTGCTATTGATATTCAGAAATCATGGACAAGAAATGAAGAATTGTTATTATCTAAAGACGTTATGATGCAATCATGGCGGATAAGAAGGATGATTGATACATTTCAGGAGGATGAGCGTACAAGTGTTTTAATTGATAGAATGAAGAAAACGAAGGATAATAAAGAATTTCTAGCTACTTTACATGAGGATATGTAATTTGATTATTGAAAAAAGGCTGGTATAATTCATCTTGTTATATGTTATTTAAATTAGTAGAATAGTATCTAACAAGATGGAGATAAACAAGAACAAAAGAAAGTTCTTGAATAACAATTCGATAATAAAGGATATTTTGTGTTACATCAATGACTTTTTATTCTATTGTGTATTAAGGTTGAAACAGATAGTCTTCTATTTATGGGCATTTTCCATTTGGGTAGTTAATAATATGGGAAGATTGAAGGATTCTTTGGTGAAGAGGATGTTCTGGGGAAGAAGTACATTTTATAGATCAGCATTCCAGTTTTCAGTAGGTTTCATTACTATAATTATTGCATTAGGAGGATTGGCTGGTCGTTTAAATCTCTTTGTTCCAGAAACTTCTGCTGCGCTTATATTTCCTGGAGAATACATAGGAGATGCGGATTATCTAGATGAAGGAGCTTCAATGCAGGCGGTCGTTGCTAATGCTTCTTTATCAAGAGGTTTTGATGTGCAGAAATATATAGTTCAAAGAGGTGATACTTTAAGTGCAATAGCAGAAAAGTTTGGTGTATCAAGCGATACTATTAGGTGGGCAAATGGAATAACAGGGGATTATTTGAAAGTAGGGCAGGAGCTTGAAATATTGCCAATAAATGGTGTAATACATGAGGTAAAATCGGGAGATAATTTAGCATCAATAGCAGAAAAGTATAATGCTTCTGAACAAGATATATATGATATAAATTGGTTGGATTCTGATGTGTTGAAAGAAGGACAGGAATTATTAGTTCCAAATGGCAGAATGCCTCAGCCCAAGCCAGTTGTTCAACCATCAACAACTACTGCATCGACAGGTTATTCGCAACCAGCTCCAGCACCAGTAAATATTGGAGGCGGTGGAGGAACAGGGGCTTTTATTCGTCCTTGTGCTGGCGGGGTAACGAATTATTTTTCTGTATGGCATGCAGGAGTTGATATAGCACAAGCAGGAGGAACAACTATTTATGCAGCTGATAGTGGGGTAGTAACTATGGCAAGATGGTATGGCGCTGGTGGTCTTCAGATTATAATTAACCATGGTAATGGATTTGTAACACTATATGCACACCATTCAGCAATTTATGTAAAGGAAGGACAAACTGTGACAAAAGGACAGCCAATTGGTTATATGGGTTGTACTGGAAGATGTACTGGTACTCATCTGCATTTTGGTGTTCAGCGAAATGGTGTTTGGGTAAATCCTTATAGCTATGTTCCATTATAAGAATATGTTTCAATTGACTAATTTTGTTATCATATTTTAGTATTAAATTTGGCTTAGTAATTATTTTAATGTCGGGCCTATGGGTAAATGGTATACCGCAGCAGTCGCACTGCTGAATTCCGAGTTCAAGTCTCGGTGGGTCCATGTCGGATCAAATCTTCTGCTTATATAAAGATCCTTTGGACTTTATTCCAGCATACGATTGGATCCTCCTTTAAGCTTGAAACTCCTTATTAGTTGTTTCAAGCTATTCTTTAAATGATTTTTAAACTTATTTTAATTAATTTGATAAAATTAAATCTATGGGACTGTAGTTCAGCTGGCTAGAACATCCGCCAATGGCGGAAGGTAGTGAGTTTGAGTCCTCTCAACTTAGCTGGAAATAACTTTTGAACTTGTCAAAAGCCAACTTTATATTTTATCTAGAATTTGGGGCTATAAAATAGTTTCGAATTAGACAAGCCAGAAGTAAATGATTATTTTGAGTATTTATTAAAAAGATTATGAAGTTGAGAGACATTTAAAGAAATATTTAAAGAGCTTTTCAGGAATGGTATATTAAGAAGGAGATTGATTGAAATTTTTAAAGATATTGGGTAGAGGTAAAACTTAGATAGAAAAAATTTTTCCATTAACTTATTTCTATTTATTTGATAGAATTAGGTTCATGGGGTTGTAGTTCACTTGGTTAGAACACTTGTATGGCATACAAGAGGTAGCGGGTTCGAATCCCGCCAACTCCATTACTTCATAATATATTTACCTAAATTCCTGATCTAATTCTTAGAGGTATTTTTTACATTTAAAAGGTATTTTGTGGGATATTATTTTACTGAAGTTGGTTTTATAATTGATTATTAGACCCAATATATTAAAAGAGGTAACATAGAAGCAAAATAAGTGGATAACTTTTATGGATATATAAGAAGAATAGTGTTAAAGAGGGGTTAAATGTTATGAAATTACTATATTTGGATTAATTTTATTCCATATTGAATCGGATTTTATTATTAATTCATAGTATTATAAAGTTATAAAAAGTTGGAATATGTACTATAAGGTTGAATCTGTATATATTCGTTATACTGATCTTCTTTTAATACTATTATTACAATAAAATACTTGTGTGTTGTTATTGATTTATGTTAATATATATTTGTAAATTTAATATATGCAATACTCGGAAGACTCCTCTGAGTGCAAAGTAAGCGAAAGCTGATTAAATTGGGAGAAGTTATTAGTTTACTTCGGGTAAGCCCGAAATAGCTGACATTCTACATTTCTAAAAGTGTAGGAAAAAGAGGATATAACAGACTGAGTTATATCAAATTAAGGTGGTACCATCTATTTAGAAAGTATTATTTATAGATCCTTGTGTAAAATTTTATACAAGGATTTTTTTGTTATGTATTTGAAAGATTTAATAAATAACAGAATTGTAACAGAGAATTCAGTCTAAAATTTTAATTTTTTAAGTTTGAATTTTGTAATTGTTATTAAATATATAAGAATAGATTTGAACAGAAATTGAATATAAAGATAAAATTGTTTATAATTTAAAATATTAAAAAATACCCAGATGAAAAAATATAATCATAAACAAATCGAGAAAGGATGGCGGAAGGATTGGGAGGAAAAAGGGATAAATAAATACGATATGGATAAAGCTGATAAGCCATATTTCAATCTTATGATGTTTCCATATCCCTCTGCCGAAGGATTACACGTAGGCAACATGTATGCTTTTACAGGAAGTGATATTTGGGGAAGATACAAGAAGATGAATGGATATGATGTGTTTGAACCTATTGGATTAGATGGATTTGGAATACATAGTGAGAATTATGCTATTAAAATAGGAGAACATATACATGATGTTTCTAAAAGAACTGAGAAGCATTTTTATCATCAGTTGAGGATGACTGGGAATCAATATGATTGGTCTAGAACAGTAGAAACATATAAACCGGATTATTATAAATGGACTCAATGGTTGTTTGTTCAGATGTTTAAACATGGTCTTGCTTATAGAAAGAAAGCAAAGGTGAACTGGTGTCCTTCATGCAAAACTGTTCTTTCAGATGAGCAGGTTGAAGGAGGAATTTGCGAGAGATGTAAAACAGAGACAGTAAAGAAAGATATGGAACAATGGTTTTGGAAGATTACTGAATATGCTGAGCGATTATTAAAAAACTTGGAATGGATGGATTGGAGTGAGGATGTAAAATTAGGGCAGAAGAATTGGATAGGGAAGAGTGAAGGTGCAGAATTGATGTTTAAAATTGTTGATGAGGAGAATACTAAAGTAATTGAAGAGTTAAAAGTATTTACCACTAGACCTGATACTATGTACGGCGCTACATTTATGGTTGTAGCTCCGGAGCATAAAATTATAGAAAAGAACAAAAATATTATTAAGAATTTGTCTGAAGTAGAGACATATATAGAGAAAGCTAGAAAGAAAAGTGATTTAGAAAGAACAAATTTAAATAAAAATAAGACTGGGGTTTTAATTAAAGGAATTAAAGCTATTAATCCGGCAAATGGTAAAAAGATTCCAATTTTTGTAGCTGATTATGTTTTAATTAGTTATGGAGAAGGAGCTATTATGGGGGTTCCTTCAAATGATAATAGGGACAATGAGTTTGCAAAGAAATATAAACTTGAAATTGTTCCAGTCATTAAACCACCGATAGATTACGTATCAACTAAATGGAGTAATTCACGGCAAGAAGAAGATATAAAATTTGATAGATCAAAAGTGATGAAAGGAGAGCAAGTTTATTCAGATTGTATTGGTGAGTGTATTAACTCCGATCTTTTTAATGGTATTAAGATACATAAAGAATATGATGAAATAATTAAAATTATTGAGGAACAGAGTTGGGGCAAAAAGGCTGTAACTTATAAGCTCAGAGACTGGTGTATATCACGCCAACGATACTGGGGACCGCCAATTCCTATGATTTATTGCAAAAAGTGTGGATGGCAGCCGGTTCCAGAAAAAGATCTTCCTGTATTATTACCTGATATTGAGAAGTATAAAGATATACTGCCTGATGGCAGCGGTAAAGGACCACTGGCAAGATTGGATTCTTTTTATAAAGTTAAGTGTCCTAAATGCGGAAAAACAGCCCGAAGAGAAACTGATGTTTCAGATCCTTTTGTTGATTCATGCTGGTACTTTTTACGTTATCCATCGACAGAATTTAACAATGTCCCTTTTGATAAAAATAGAACTAAAAAATGGCTGCCTGTAGATATGTATATTGGCGGAAAGGAGCATACTGTACTGCATCTGCTTTATTCAAGATTTATCACAATGGCATTAAATGACCAAGGGTATATAGATTTTGAGGAACCATTTGAGAGATTTTTTGGTCATGGATTATTGATTAAAGAAGGAGCTAAGATGAGTAAATCAAAGGGAAATGTTATAAATCCTGATGAATATATTGATAAATATGGAGCAGATGCTGTAAGAATGTATCTTATGTTTTTAGGAGATTTCGAACAAGGGGGAGACTGGAGAGATACCGGTATGAAAGGAATGTACAGATTTGTTCAGAAAGTGTGGAGGTTATTTGAAAAGTTTGATGTAGATGGTAAAGGTATAGACGATTTGTCTTTTATGCATAAGAGTATAAAAAGAGTAGGTGAGGAGATAGAAAAGATAAGTTATAACACAGCAATAGCTAAGATAATGGAATTTGTAAACTGGTATGCAGATAATGGGAGGGAGTTTTCTAAGAAAGAAAGACAAACTGTATTAAGCAATTTAGCTTTATTGATGGCTCCTTTTGCTCCTTTTTTATCAGAAGAACTATGGTATAAGTTGGGTAATAAGGATAGTATCCACCAACAGAGTTGGCCAGATTACGATAAAAATTTAGTTAAAAGTAAGAAAGTAACTATAGCTGTTCAAATTAATGGTAAGCTTCGTGATACGATAAAGGTATCTTTTGGAGCTTCTAAAGAAGATGTAATAAATCTTGCGAATAAGTCGGAAAAGATAAAAAAGTATAAAAATGGTAAAGTTAAGAAAGCTATTTTTGTAGAAAATAGGGTATTAAATTTTGTTATTTAGCCAAATTAGCCTTAGATTAAGTTTATTTTAGGACTAGACTTTTACATATTTACAGGTTATAATATAGAAGGATATTTCTTATCTAATTTTTTGTTTTGAGCTATGATAAAGGAAAATAAGGATTTCTTTTTATATATTTTGGGAATAATAGCTCTGATTTTTATTACTGTATTATTATTTGACTCATTAGTACCAAATTCAGATTCAGAGGAAAATTGTGGATTATTTGGAATAAGATGTTGGATAGAAGAAATTCAGAATAAGGAAAAGATTTACTCTGAAGTTCCAGAGATAGAAATAGATACAAGTAAGGATTATAAAGCAGAAGTTGAAACTAGTATAGGTACATTTGAAATCGATTTATATGAAAAGAATGCTCCTGTGACAGTTAATAATTTTGTTTTTCTTGTAAATGAAGATTATTATGATAATGTTAAATTTCATAGGGTAGTAAAGGATCTATTGGTGCAGGCAGGTGATAGAAATACATTAGATTCAGATCCAGATAATGACGGAGAAGGGGGACCAGGATATGAATTTGGGGATGAGATAAATTGGGATAGCCTGGATTTTTCGAATGCTAAAAGGCAACAGTTAGAAAATTTAGGATTTGATAATGATGCTGATGTTGTTTCCAAAAATTTAACATATAGATCGGTTGCGATGGCAAATAGCGGTCCTGATAGCAATGGAAGTCAATTTTTTATAATCACAGCTTCTTCATCAGAAGATCAAACAGTAAACGGATTAGAAGGAAGACACACTGTTTTTGGAGAGATAACATCAGGCTGGGATGTTATTGAAGAGATAAATGACCTAGATGTCGATGATCCCACCTCAAATTCCCCTAAACCTATAGAGGATGTTTCAATTATTAATATTGAAATAAAAGTATCCTGATATCATACTCAGTTCGTGTTCTCAGAATACTATAAAGCTTAAAATCAATTATTGATTTTATCTTTGTATTAATATGGGGGATTTTATTAAGAAAAATAAAATTAATTTTATTCTCTTGTTAGCTATATTCGTTATCTTTATTGGACTATTAGTATTTTTACGCCTAGAAGGGATTGATAAAGAGGATGAGAGTTTGATTATAAATAAATGTAATGATGAGGCGGAAGAACAAGAGCAGAAAGCAACAGTTAAAGTTGATATACAGGGTAGTGTTGTTACTCCTGGTGTTTATGAATTCGAAGATGGAGATATAATAGATGATGCTTTAAGAAAGGCTGGGGGTTTATTAGAAACGGCTGACTATGGGTATGTGGATAAGAATATTAATAGAGCGGAAACTTTAAAAGATCAGCAGAAGATTTATATCCCTGCTAAGGAAGAGACTAGTGTTGATAATGTTGATACCAAAAATAGTTATACTTCTGGGAAGATAAATATTAATACTGCTTCTTTGAGTGAATTAGATAATCTTCCTGGAATTGGACCTTCATACGCTCAAAAAATAATAGATGGAAGACCGTATGAAAAAATAGAAGATATAAAAAATATAAAAGGTATTGGAGATGCAACATTTGAGAAAATAAAAGAGGATATAACTATCTAGGTTTTTATATTTGATCTATTATTGTTCGAAGAAATGATAAATAAAGTATTAAATATATTTTTTAGGCCCTTTTTAACGTTACAACTTTTTAATATTTCCTTTTCATTTTGTATAGGTATTATTATTGCAAATATTATTACTACAAATATACTCATAATCTTATTTATATTACTTCTTCTTATATTTATCTTAGTATTTATATTTTTATCAAATAAAAGTGTCGTATTATCGTTAGGTTTATTTATTCTATTTTTACTAATAGGCTCTTTTAGATTATTTGTATTTAGAAGTGTTACTGAAGGTAAAAATTGTGTCTATAGATTTAATGGGCAGGAGGTATTATTAGAGGGAAAGGTAGATCAGAAAATGTCGGATAGGAAATATGTAATAAAACCGAATAAGATAGTATTAGTAAAGTATAATAATACAATAAGCAAGTTAAGAGGGAAGGTGATAGTTAAGACAGATAGTCGAATAAGGTTAAGCAATAATAATGTAATTACTATAAGGGGGATATTAAAAGAGCCAGAAGATTTTGATGGTTTTTCCTACAAGTCTTATTTGAAGATAAAAGGTATATATTCTATTTTAAGTGTAGATAAAATTGTTAATGTAAGTGAAAATGGTAAGAAAGTAAGTATAGATGAATTAAAAATAGGTAAAGAAAAATTAGTAAATGATATTAATGAAATATTATCTGTAAATAATGGTTCATTACTTTCGGGTATAGTTTTTGGTGGAAATGAATCTATGAGTGAAGAATTTGAAAATGCTTTGAGTAGAACGGGTACAACTCATATAATAGCAGTTTCTGGTTATAATATAAATGTGCTTATAACTTCAATAAATTTTCTAAATATTTTGATTAATAGAAGAAGACTTACAATTATTACTATTGTATTTATTTTTTTATTTACATGTTTTGTTGGTGTGGGGAATATTCCTGTTGTAAGAGCAGGATTAATGGGTATCTCATTAATGATAAGTAGGTTAGTTGGTAAAAAAGGAGCAATTTTAGTTTCTTTATCATTAACTATAGCGATTTTATTATTATTTAATCCATTAATATATAAGTTATTAAGTTTTCAGCTTTCATTTTTATCTACTATTAGTTTGATTTTTTTCTCAAGTGTAATTAAGAATAAAATAAAATTTATTCCGGAGTTTCTAAGAGAGGATGTCGCATCCACCTTATCTGCGATACTTTTTACTATACCGGTAACTTTAGGTAATTTTGGAGAAATATCTATTATTGCGCCAATTACAAATTTACTTGTTCTACCCGCAATTCCATTTATTACTGTTTTTGGATTTGTATTTATAATTGTTTTAATTGTATTTGAGCCATTAGCTCGGATATTATCATATCCTTTATGGTTAGTAATTGAATATATTACTAACGTGATTTATAAGTTTAGTGAGTTAGAAATAGCTGTAGTAAGAATAAATGAAAGGAGAAGCAATGGAATAATAGGGTTGCTAATAATGTTAATAATATATGTAATGATAAAAGAAAAAATAAATGAAAGTAAAAAAGCTGAAACAAATTAAAGAATATATAATTTCTTCAAAATTTATTATTATAGTTATTTTGTTTATAGGAATATTAGAAACTATAATTTACTTTGATATTGACAATGAATTACATCTTTATTTTTTGGATATAGGACAAGGAGATAGTATTTTAATTGAGGTACCTTATTATCATTATATTTTGGTTGATGGAGGAGAAAGTGATAAAGTATTAAGTGAATTAAGCGATATTCTGCCTTTTTGGAAGCACAGTATAGATTTAGTTATTGGAACTCATGCGGATATTGATCATATAGGAGGTTTAGAGTATGTTTTGAAAAACTATCATGTAAGTAAATTTTTTATTAATGATAATGATAGAGAGGATAAAACATTAGATAGGATTAAAGATGTAGCTTTAGATAAAAAAATTAAAATAGATGAACTGGATGCTGGAGATAATATACAAGTTAACAGTTTAATTATAACAGTTTTATGGCCGGAGGAGGAGATAGATCATTTAGATGATAATCAAAGTTCTATTGTTCTACATGGATTGTATGGTAGTTTTGATTTTATATTAACTGGAGATATAGAATCTGAACAAGAGACGGAGATAATAAAAAAGTATAAATTAGATGATATAGAAGTGCTAAAAGCCTCTCATCATGGTAGTAAAACGGCAAGTTCAGAGGAATTTATTAGATATTTAGCTCCTGATTACTTTGTTGTTTCTTGCGGTGAGGATAATAAGTTTGGTCATCCAGCAGGTGAGGTTATAAATAGAGTACTAGAATATAAGATAGAAATATTCCGTACTGATATTAACAAGAGGATAGAATTTTATTCTGATGGCAAAGAATTGAATATAAGACTTGAAAAGAAGTGAAAATGTTTGTAAAATTTGTGAGATTAAATATAAGAATATAATATATTGAATAAAAAATATCCGTCGATAGAAAAGACATTTGTTATGTTGAAACCAGATTCAATAGTAAGAAGTCTTGTTGGCAAAATATTTCAAAGATTTGAAGAACAGGGTTTGAAATTAGTAGCTGCTAGAATGATAAAAGCAACTGAAAAGCAAGTTTCAAAACATTATCCTTATAAAGATAAAAAATGGAGTGAAGGAATTGGAAAGAAATCATTAGAAAATTTTGGTGGTGATATTAAAAGACTAAAAGAGGCTTACGGTACAGATAATTTTGAGGAAATAGGGCATATTGTTTATAGAGCAATGAAAGGTTACTTAATTTCAGCTCCTGTAATTATTAATGTTTGGGAAGGAAATCATGCTGTAAAGAGAGTAAGACATTTAGTTGGTAGTACAGTGCCTACATTTGCTGAAGTTGGTTCGATAAGGGGGAGTTTTGCCTTTGATACACCTGTGTTGGCTGTTAAATCTGGAAGGATAACTTTTAAGAATTTGATTCACGCTTCCGATTCTGTAGAAGAAGCGGAAAGAGAGATAAGGATTTGGTTTGGTTCAAAATATAAGGATCTAAGTAATTATGAGAGAGTCGATTATGTTGATATCTTATAGAGAAATATTATGAAAACAGATCAAAAAACATTAGTAGTTGTAAAGCATGATGGTGTTATGCGTGGTTTAATAGGGGAGGTGATGAAAAGATTGGAGAATGTGGGATTAAAATTAATTGCTCTGGAATTTTTACAGGCAACAGAAGATATGGGAGATAAACATTATGCTAGTTCGAAAGAGAACTTGCGCAGGTTTGGACAACATACAATAGATGAGTATAAAAAGAAGAAAATTGATCCTGTAAAGAAGTTTGGAACTAAAGATCCTTTAGAGCTTGGCAAGATTATCAAAAGATGGAATGTGGAGTTAATTACAAGAGGACCAGTTTTAGCAATGGTTTGGGAAGGTCCCGATGCAGTAGAAGTTGTTAGAAAACTAGCGGGAGATACAAAACCCAAAGAAGCTGCTCCAGGTACAATACGTGGCGATTTCAGCTGGGATAATTATGCAGTGGCTAACGAGGAGTTAAGGTCGGTCTATAATATTCTTCATGCTTCAGCAACCCCTAAAGAAGCTGAGTTTGAGATAAATCTTTGGTTTTCAAAAGATGAAATTTGTAGTGATTATGAGATATATGTTTATAAAGCTATGCATAAATTGTTTTCCTCAAAATAACTGTATTTCGAATATTTTTTTGATATAATTTAAAGAATATTTTATGTGCCTGTAGCTCAGCCGGATAGAGCATCCCCCTCCTAAGGGGAAGGTCGTGAGTTCGATTCTCATCAGGCACATTTTTTGTAATAATGGAAAAATTTATTAAATCTTAAGTTTTATTGAATAGAGATTTGAATAATTGTTATCATCCTGAATTAGTAGTAGTAAAAAGGTTTCATTTTCTGACAATTTGAAAGCGTCTGGATAAGCTAATTCGCTGTCGAATAATAATCTTTGATTTAATCCATCACTATCTGTAATATTAAGATTTTTATTATCAATGTTGTAAGTAATTAGATGTTGTGAATTTGTGGTCCATGATATAGTTGTTGTTGAGCTATCATAATTTTCAATAATTGTATATAGGTTGATTCTGATATTATCTTCTATGTCTGTTTTTATTATTGCTGAGAATAAATTTTCTTTTTCCTTGAAAAGAAATGATTCTCCATCATTAGACCATTGGATTGTATTAATTGGGGATTGAGAGAATTGTTTAAAACTATCAATTTTATTTATATTAATAATATATGCTCCTTGTGTTGTTGATAGTACAAATAAATCGGAATTGTTTATTGAGCTATATACTTCAGAGGATTTATCAAAGTTTATATCTTCAGGTAAGTCAATCTTTGTCTTTTGTAGATCCGAAGTAATCTTTTGCAGAGTGTATCCTTTGTTATCATAACTTTTTTCAATTAAGAGGAAGCTTTCATTTATTGGGGTTATACTTGGGAGATAATCATTGTTCTTTCGGGATATTAATGTAAGTTGTTTATTAGATATATTATAATTTGCAATTATCTCTTCATCTTTGATAAGGAAATTTGCATTATTAAAGCTAAAATTTATGTTTTCAGGATTAAATCCGATTTGATTATTGAGATTAGTTACTTTACTGTCTGCATTTTCTAAATCTATTATGAAAAAGTTGTTACAATTTTCAGTTTTACAAGTTAATATCGATTTTTTATTATCATTAGAGATTTCTAATTCATAATTATTATTTGCAAAACATTCTTGTGGAAAAGAATCAAACTCGGCGATTTTTTGGGCTTGAGGACTTGATATTTCGAAGATACTCTTTTCTAGTTTATTCAACCAGATACCTTTATTAGGTTTTTGTGATACAAAATATATAGCTTGTGATCCATCAGTTGAAAAGAAAACTTTATCGATTTCTGTAAAGGTTAATTGTTCGAGGTTTAATTCTTCTGGAAAGAGAGTAAGTTTAATATCAGTAACAATTGAGGGTTCTATTTCTATTTCTTTCTTCCAATCTATATATCCCTCCTTTGAAAGTCTAATTTCGTATTTCCCCGACACTAATTCGATTTTTTTAGGTGATGTTCCTTTTTCTTCTCCATTTATATATATTTTTGCATCTTCCGGGGTTGATTCAACATTTATAATTCCATTTTCTGTTATTTCATTTCCTGTAAAGTTGTATCCTCGGGCTATGAAAATTGCAAAAATAGATACAATTGATATAAATAGGATAATAAAAATTGTTATGCCGACATATCTTTTCATTATTTTCACTAAAATGTCTTTTAAGTATATATCATTTATATGTTATATTGCAAAGGATTTATAGATTTAAAAGTTGATTATAATATTTTAAATCTATATAATTTACTATATTTTAATAAGTTTTTATTATGTTTGTTAAGAATATAGGTTTAGATCTTGGAACCTCAAATACAATTGTGTTTGTTGAAGGGAAAGGCATAGTTATAAACGAGCCGACTGTTGTAGCTGTTTCTGTTGAAGAGAGGAAAATATTAGCAATAGGTGAAGAGGCAAAAGAGATGATAGGTAAAGTACCTGAAAATATTGTTGCTAAACGACCTTTAAAGGAAGGAGTAATTGCAAGTTATCGATTGACTGAAGCATTACTCAAATACTTTATAAGTAAGGCTATTGGAAAGGTGAGAGTATTTAAACCTGATGTCATGATTAGTGTTCCTGCTGGGATTACTACTGTTGAAGAGAGGGCTGTAATTGAAGCAGCAGTTTCTTCGGGTGCTGGCAAAGTTTATCTCATTCCAGAGCCTATTGCAGCTGCTATTGGTGCTAAATTACCTATTAATACGTCTGCTGGTAATATGATTGTAAATATCGGAGGAGGAACAACTGAAATAGCAGTTATATCAATGAATGGTATTGTTTCTTTTAATAGTCTTAGAGTTGCTGGAGATAGTTTAAATGACGCAATAGTAAATTATATTAGAAAAGAATATGGTCTTCTAATTGGTGAACAGATGGCTGAAAAGATGAAAATATCGATAGGAAGTGCTACTCCTATCGATTCTCCTATTGAGACTGAGATAAAGGGTAGGGATTCATCATCAGGCATGCCTAAGTCTATGGTGATTAATTCAAATGATATAGTAGATGCTCTGACTCCAATTTTGAAACAAATATTATCATCGATAAGGGAAGTGCTAGAAAGAACTCCACCGGAATTAGCCTCTGATGTTATTGATAGAGGAATGGTTCTTACTGGTGGTACGGCATTATTGAGAAATATTGATGATCTATTTACAAAGGCAATAGGAGTTCCAGCTCATGTCGTTGATGATCCATTATTATGTGTTGTTAATGGGACCAGTGAGGCATTAAGGCATTTAGATGTTATAAAGAGAAGTTTGAAAGGCGACTAGAGGTTTTTTATATAGTCTAATTTTTTATTGATTTAAAAAGTATCTATCAGTATCAACTTTAAATGTTCTGTATCTTAGGTCGGTCAGAATGAAATTTATAAGTCTTGCTGTTGGAGTTTTACTATTAGTGCTAGTTATTGCTATTATTTTAGTTTTTTGATCTTTCAACTTTTTTCTCTAAATAATCAATAATATAAGGTGATGGATCAGTATGGGTATATTTTTTGAAGCCTCTGAATTGTGGGGATCTGTTTACTTCAATCAGATAATATTTATCTTTAGATTCTATTATATCTACTCCAGCAAATTCAGTTTTAGTTATTCTAGCTGCTTTTTCTGCAAGTTTAATTATCTTAGGGTTAAGTTTATATTTTTCCGCATCTGCACCTTGAGAAATATTTGCCCTAAAGTCTCCTGGTACTAGATGTCTTTTCATTGCTCCAATCGCTTTGTAACCAACTACTAATACTCGAATATCACCATCAGTTGGAAGGAATTCTTGAAATATAAATGGCATTAAATCGGGCATTTTCTTAAGGAACTTTTTTACTTCTTTTTTTGTATCAATTTTATAAATATTTTTCCCTTTTCTTCCAGCTGGGTTTTTAATAATTACAGGGTAGGGAAGAATATCTAAATTTTTTAAAATATCTTTCTTATGAATAAATTGAACAGTTTTTGGTTGAGGCAAATTTGATTTGTTTAAGTCTAGGGCGGTAGCCATTTTACTCATAATGATAGGTTTTGTTGCTAATCTCTCATCAACAATTGGTTTTTTTAAAATATCATTTACATATCTTAAAAAGAGTAAAGATTCTGTTGCTTTGTTGAAGTAGATATCCTTTACGAAGTAGCTTCTATAAATACCTCTTATAAGAAAAATGTCAATACTTTCAATATCGATTGCAGATTTAATTGAGAACTTATTGTTATTGAGTTTAAATATCAGGTTAGAGGATGAAAATTTAATTACATCATGTCCTCGTTTTTTTGCTTCTTCTTCTAACCATTTAGATTCAATGGTGTTAGGAGAGCCTAGTATTCCAATTATCATTTAAGATATCTTTAAAAATTAAAATACATAGATAATAATTTTTCAGCAACTGAATTATCCATTTTCATATCTGCAAAGTAATGAACATCAAGACTTGGAAAACGGTTTATCTCATTAATAATACTATTATTATCTTTATATGATTTGGATATATCTTTAGTTATAAAGTCAATTCCAGCGAAATCTAAATTTACAAGATTTGCAGATTTTATAAATAATTTTAGATTATCTTTGTGAACATTTTTTAGAGAAACTCTTGTGGTTTCTCCTCCTGTTGCCATATTGCAATTCCTGCGTAAAAAAAGTGTTTTCTTTTTTGGAATAATAGATTTTAGAGTTAGAGTATGATTTTTAAGTTCTTTATTTAACTCGTTGTCAATTTTTATTTTTTTTAAACCAACCTTTTCGCGTTTTTCATTTTTTTTATTAATTAATTGTTGTATTGAATTTTTATTGTTCCCTATAACATTAGCAGGAATTCGTTTAACAATATCTAATATTTGATTTTTATATATAAGTATTCTAAAGTTTGTTCCTTCAATATATTCTTCTATAATTATGCTCTTGTTAATTTTTTTAGCACCCTTAATTGCTTTTTTTATATTTTTGATATTATTTAATTTTACTGTAACTCCATGTCCGCCAGAACCTTTTATTGGTTTTACTACCAAAGGCTTTTTTAAAATTTTAATTTTATCCGGTAAATTTTTTATAGACGTTATAAGAATCCCTTTTGGATGAGGAATATCTTTCATGTCGAATAATTGATATGATGTGTATTTATTGCTGGTTAATTTAACAGATAAATTGTTATTTATACCTAAAACAGCATTTGATATAAATAGGAATTTGTTATTTTTTTCTAAAATTAAAGTTGTTTTATAACCAGGTATTATCTTATATAGAATTTTTAGTTTTTTAGCTGCATGAATATAAAAATCTACATAAATATTTGAAGTATAACGTTTGATCATATAGTTAATATAGTAATGTAATTTACATTTTAAATTTTTTAGTTGGATCAATGATAAACTGTCCAAGATCTCTTCGACCTATTATTACTGAGTAGATTAATTTACCTCTATCGACAACATTAGCTCGGATATCAATTTTAGTTCCTGATATATTGACTGGAAGAGAAATTATAGGTCTAATAGTTGTTCCGTGGCTTGAGTGAACTATAGATTTTCCTACGATATCTTCGTGAGCTTCAATTTTATCGCCGATTTCTTGAGTTAATTTTTTAGCTTTTCCTCTAGTTAGATTATCTGGAATTTTAAATTTATTAAAATGGTTAATCGCTGATTCATATCCGAGTTTTATTAATAATTCTGTATCTATTGATGTTACTAATGCTCCAGTATCTATTTTTGCTTTAACTTTGGTTTTATTTTTGTCTTTATGTTTTAAATCAATATCTTTATTATAAATCGTTATCCATTCTACAAAGCCAATTACTTGTTTTCCTGTTATGTTTTCTATTTCTTCTTCAATATCGCCTCCGAATAAATCTTTTCCGAGCCTTATCCCTTGGGATGTAGTTTTTACTTTAATCCCTTGTGCTTTTTCTAATCTCCATTTAAGTCCATCTCTGTTTGCAAGTTGAATAGAAAGGCCTGGTCTGGCATTCAATTCTACAACTTGAGGTCCTTTTTCACGATCTATTAAGAAGTCGATAGCTGCAAAACCAAGCTCAGTTATTTTTTGAGCTTCAATTGCATAGCGAAGAATTTTATTCCAATAGGGAATTTTAAGACCGCTTAATCTGAGATTAGTCCCAGGGACCATTTCTATTGGTTGTTTTTTCCCCACAATAGCATTGGTAGTTATGCCTGTTGCTATGTCTATTGCTGCACCAATTGCTCCTTTTGCTAGGTTGCCTTTTCCATCGGATTGTTTAGTTGGAAGTCTTACGTAGGACATGATAGGGATATTATTAAAGACAATAATGCGTATATCAGGAGCTCCGCCTTTGTAAGCATAGTATTTAAAGGCTTTATGTAGTTTTACAATTTCTTCGAAGAATACACGGTCAGGTGAATTATGGAGCGAGAATTTTCCATCAATGATACTACTTGCTAAGTTTTTCATTTCATCTAAGCTAACTTTTGTTTTGTCAGATTTTATCCAATTTCCGAGCTTATCCCTATTATAAAATATTTCAATACCTCCTCCTTCGAGACCAGAAACTGGTTTTATGACAAAAGAATTTGGAAGACTATTCCAGTCAAAATTGTCTAGATCTGTATGGTTGGATATTGAAGTAATTAAATTAGGGACTGGTACACCTGCTTTAGTAAGTACCTTTTTTGTTAAAAGTTTATCATCGACGATCTTTTTAGACCTTTTTTTGTTATAAGGTCTGATATATTTTAGATTTCTCTCATTTATTCCGAGAACTTTTTTTCGATTTTTATAAAAATTAATCAGATTCATTTTGATTGAGAATGCTCTTAAATCTAAAGTATTCTTTAAGTCTAAAGCCAGTCCATTTACCAATAATTAAATTCAGTATAAGTGTAAGTGGAGAAAAATATGGATATTTAAGCATTGCTTCTTGAAGTTTATTCCATGAGATTAAAAAGTAAATAAGTATTGATATTAATAATGTTCCTATTGTTATTAAATAAGCAGATTTTCTTCCCTTTTTAATATAAATACCTATCATTTGTTCCGATACTGTAATCATTAATAGAATAGATAATGTATCGATTGATATAAAACCTCCTTTTTTGAGGTATGATGCAACTACTAACATAAAAAATACGCCAATTGCAACAATGGATAAAACTATTGACATTTTTGGTAAATAGTGAAGACGGATTTTTTTTGTTAACTCGTGTGCTATTGATGCGGATACGAAGACTACGATTGAAAGAGCTATGCCATATTTTAGTCCTTGAATAATGTTATGACCTTCTGGAGTTGTACCTAGCTGATAAAATGCAAAAGTTATAAGTATCGGTGCATATATCCCAAATGTTCTTAATCCAATTATTTGTCTCCAGATTGCAACAATAGATGCAACGAGTGGAAGCATAAGTAATAGTACTATGGATGCTTCCGATATACCACTTGTTTCAATTAAATACTCTATTAATGGATGCATATTTATTTATATAAAAAATAATGGGATTTAAAAAGTTGAATTATAATCAATATCAACCTTACCTAGAAGATTATACAATAAAGGTAATTATAAAGACAAACAGAATTAAATAAAAAAGAGAAGGGGGTTAAATACCTTCTCTTCATTAATATCTATTGGAGTTCGATTTGTCCTCCAGCTTCTTCGAGTGTTTTTTTAAGTTCCTCAGCTTCCTCTTTTTTAACATTTTCTTTTATTGCTTTTGGAGCACTGTCGACAAGTTCTTTGGCTTCTTTAAGGCCTAAACCTGTAGCTGCTTTAACTGCTTTTATGATAGCAATTTTTTGGCTTCCTGCATCTTTAAGTATAACATTAAATTCAGTCTTTTCTTCTTTCTCCTTCTTTTCTTCAGAGTTTGCAGGAGAAGTTGCGACTGCAACAGGTGCAGATGCTGTTACTCCGAATTTGTCTTCTAATGCTTTAACAAGTTCGGATAAATCAATAACAGACATTTTTTCTACTATATCTAAGACCTTTTTTTGGTCTGTAGTCAATTTTGTTTTTTTTGAATCAGCTTTTTTTGTTTTTGCCATGATTTTTTATATAGAATTAATATTTTAAATAATTATTTCTCTTTTTGTTCGGAGATATTTTTTAATACATTTACAAAATTAAGTAGATTACCATTAAGAGCTTGTACAAAATTAGTTATAGGAGCAGCAATAGTTCTTACTGTAATAGATATAAGAACATCTTTTGATGGAAGCTTTGAGATTTCGATAATATTTTCTCTTGTAATGAATTTTTTATTTAAATTACCACATTTAAAACTACCTTTATCGGATTTTTCTGTAAAGCTTGCTAATATTTTTGCTGTTTGGCAAGGATCATCTTGACAGAAAACTGCAGCATTTTCTTCCTCTAAATTAATGTTGTCAAGATCTGTCTTAGTTTTGTCAAGAGCGATCTTAAAAAGGGTATTCTTTAAAAATTTTATAGAGGTGTTGTTTTTTCTCAAAATTTTTCGCAAAGTATTTGTTTCATTAGGATCTATCTTTGTAGAAGATATAATAAACACAGCATTTGCTTTATTTAATCTGTTAGTATAATCATCTATAATATTTTGTTTTTGTTTTTTTGTTTTTGCCATCTTTATAAAAATAAAAAAACTTCGCCAAAACGAGACGAAGTATAAAGTAATAAATGTCTCGATAGGTAATTAAGCTTTATATAAGCACCTATTTTCTTTGACTTGTTAATTATAACATTTTCTAAAAAAAATACCAGTACTAACTTAGTATTTTTATAATTCCATTTACATCAAGTTTAATGCTTGGTCCCATGGAAGGGGATAAATAAATGGATTTGAAAGGTATCATATTTAAGTTTTTAACTTCTTTAAAAACTGCTTTAAGAAAAGTAACAATATTTTTCTTTAAATCTGTCTTTTTCATGCTAGCTTTTCCAACTAGTTGGTGTATACCGTTTTGATCATCTTTTTTAAAATTTATCTTACCTTTTTTATAATTTTTAATTGTCTTTTTTAGATTTTTAGTTACTGTTCCATTTTTTGGATTTGGCATTTTTCCTTGAGGACCTAATTTTTTGCCCAAGATTGCAACTTTTGACATAACTTCAGGAGATGCTATTAAAATGTCGAAATCATTCCAACCTTTTTCTATTTTCTTTATTAAATCTTCATACCCGACTATATCGGCTTCCTTAGCTTCCTCATTATTTTCTGGAGTTGTTATTACAGCTACTTTTGCTATATCTCCGACTTGATGTGGGAATGTTGTACTTCCTTTAATTGATGTCTTTTTTTGTTTATCTGATAAGTTCAAGTTTATATGAATCTCAATAGAAGCATCAAATTTACATGTCGTTATTTGTGGTAATAAATCCAAGGCTTCCTCAAGAGGGTACTCTTTGTTTTTATCTATAAGTTCTTTAGCCTTTTTGTATTTTTTTGATCTCTTCATAGTTATAATAATTACAAACTTTTTGTTTAATTTATTCTATTTCAATCCCCATATTTCTTGCAGTTCCCTTAATTATTTCTATTGCAGCTTCTAGATTATCAGTATTCAAATCTTCCATTTTCATCTTTGCTATATCCTTAATCTGTTTTTCAGTTGCATTTCCTACTTTTTCTTTATTAGGTTCTCCTGAACCTTTACTAATTTTAGCTGCTTTTCTTAATAGGTCTGAAGTAGGAGGAGTTTTTAATTCGATATTAAAACTTTTATCAGTATATACTGTAAGTATACAAGGAATTATGTAATTACCTTTATCCTTTGTTTTTTCGTTAAATTCATTACAAAATTGTTGGATATTTACACCGGCCTGTCCAAGTCTTGGACCAATTGGAGGAGCTGGAGTAGCTTTTCCTGCTAGGATTTGTAATTTTATTACAGAGTCAATTTTTTTTCCCATATTATTTTTTAATTAGATAATTTTATAATTTTTTGACTTGAAGAAAATCCAATACTACTGGAGTTTCCCTTCCGAAAACAGATAAAAGTACTTTTATCTGTCCCTTATCCTGATTGATTTCATTTATTGACCCAACAAAATCTTTAAATGGTCCGTCTACAACTTTAACAGCGTCTCCTATAGCAAAAGATGTTTGATATGTAGGTTGTTTAACCTTAGTAAATTCTAAGATACTCTTTAACTCATTTTTATTTAATGGGGTTGGCTTTTTGCCTGAACCAACAAATCCGATTATTCCTTCTGTATTCCTAACAACCGGCCAAGTATCGTTATTTAGTTTCATGTTTATTAATACATAACCAGGAAATATTTTTTCCTTTACAGTCTTTTTCTTCCCTTTAGTAACAACAATTTTGTCTTGAGTTGGTACTAGAACTTCGCTAATTAGATCTTCCATATTATTTGCTTTTATACGTGTTTTTAATTGGTCAGCAACTCGGGTTTCATGACCTGAATAAGTATTAACAATGTACCAATCAAGATTGCTTGATTTTTTCCTATTTTTTTTCTTTTTATTTGTCTTTTTTTTAGACTTTGTCTTTTTCATTAATTTATAAGTCTAGGATAAAATTTCTTCCTTCAAATAAAACAGTATCAAAAACGACGATTATTATACCAACAAATACTGAAATTACAAGGACAAGAGCAGTTGATTGTACAGCAACTTTTAGACTTGGCCATTCAACTAGCTTTAGTTCAATAATTAGTAATTTTATTGGTTGAAAAATATTTTTTAAAATCTTTTTAACTTTATTCATATAATATAGTTTCTTATTGACTTCTAATTATACAATAATAATCAAGGAAGTAAAAGGTTTTTCATTATAGATATAACTGACAAATTAAAAATTAATCTGTTTAAATGTATTAATGATCTAAAATTCATTCATATAGTTAAAGGTATGTCTTAAATTCAATTATTAATTTATGCCTATGTTAGTAATTTAAAGATAGATTATAATAACTATAGGTTCAATATAAATTTAGATGTTTGAAATAGAAGATATGTAATGATAAAATATAGGATATTGTTTATTAACAAACAGATGTGAAATATAGATTCAAAATAAAAAAAAATTTACTGCCGATTGTTTTTCCACTAATAATTATAATTTCAAGTTATTTATTTTTTACAGATGAAGCAAATGCTGCTGTTATTGAAGTTAATGATTCCTCGGATGTTATTAATCCTGGAGATGGCATATGTACGTTAAGAGATTCTGTTGATGCAGCGAATAATAATAATGATAATGGAGGAGATTGTGTTATGGGTGATGATCTTAGTGATTTAGGGGCTGGGGGAGTATATGGCGATATAATACAAATTCCAAATGGTATATATAATCTTACAAGTAGCAGTTATCTTGATATAAGATCATCTATTCGAGTAGAGGGAAATAGTTTAAATCCAAATGATGTTATCATAAATACACCAGGTAATAGAGGTTTTTATAATAATGAGGATATGTTTTTAGTTATAGATGGTATTACTATAGAAAACGGGATTTCATCTGAGGGAGGTGGTATTTTAAATTACTATGGAGCTACTTTGTATTTAAAGAATTCGATAATAAGAAATTGTACTGCAACTTCGGGAGGATTAGCTGGAGGGGGAGCTATTTATAATTTAGAAAATGGAAATATTTTTATTGAGAATTCAACAGTTGATAATAATTTTGCAGATAGTGGAAGCGGGGGAGGCATTTTTAATTTTGGAACGGTAACCATTAGTTCTTCAACTATAAGTAGCAATTATACGGTAGCTTATGGAGGAGGAATATATAATGTTGGATCAGATGCCAAATTAAATATAGTTAACTCAACAATTAGCGGTAATAGGACAGAATTAATTTATTCAGGCGGGGGAGGTATCGCTAGTATTTATGGTCAAGTTTATATTGATCATGTTACATTTACAGATAATGTTTCAGAGGTAGGTGAGGGAGAAGCTATTTATTCTTATAATTCCAATGTAACGGTATTAAATACAATTTTGAATAATACATGTAATACAAGTATTACATCTCTTGGGAATAATATTGAGAGCCGAAATACATGCGGGTTATCTCAATCTTCAGATATAATAAATGCAAGTTCTTCAGATATAAATTTAGGAGATTTAGTATTTAATGGAGGTCTTACACAAACACATTCTTTAAATGAAGGGAGTATTGCCATTGATCATATTTTAGTAGAGGATTATACTCAAATGGTTGATCAAAGAGGGAAGTTGCGTCCTGATTTAGTTGGTGGTTCTTGTGATGTTGGTGCTTACGAATTACAGCAAGAAGTGCAAATACCAGATTCAGATAATGATGGTGTACCAGATAGCGAAGATAATTGTCCATTTATACAAAATCCAGATCAATTAGATTCAGACGGAGATGGGATTGGTGATGTTTGTGAAGCTGATCCAGAACAGGATGATTCTGAGGAAGATGTATTGGGAATTGAAGATGAAAATTTACCTAGTACAGGAGAATATATTATTAATTATATTGTATTAGGTTTCATTTTATTATCTATTATTATATTTGCAGTAACTAAATTACAATCAATTAATGTTGGAAAAAATATTAATAAGATGGAATAGATAGGGATTATATTGGAGTAGGGAGTTATAATGCTGGTTCTTGGGAAACTTGAACTTTCACCACTAACGGTTTCATTACAGTAAAGACTATCTTAGATATTGTGATCTTTACTAACGGTTTTGTTCTCAGTAGAAGCTGCAAATTTACAGGTCCTGGAGGATTTGAACCTCCACTAACGGTTTTGGAGACCGTTGTGCTACCGTTAACACTAAGGACCTATAAATTTGCTTATTTCTAAAGGATCTAGCAAATCTATACAAAATTATATCAAAATTTTGTAAATTCTGCTGGGAGAAATTATTGTGTACACCTGCATCACTATACGAAACACTGAGGACAGGCTACCATTGATACTATACAACTATTCCGAAAAATCGAGATATTTTCTTTAGATTATTTTTTTACCATTCTATGAAGAGTATGTTTTCTGCAGTTTTTACAGAATTTTTTTATTTTTAACTTCTTTTCTCTTTGGTTAATGTGATTTATTGAAGTAGAATAATTTTTATTCTTACATTCTTCACATTCCATTAATACAACTATTCTATTTCCTTTTTTAGCCATATCATATTGAGATAAATTAATATATTATTTAATATCTTGTCGAATTTTTTCAAATAGAGCAATGGCAGCAGCGTTGCTCATATTTAGAGAATTCATTTTACCAAATAATGGGATTTTTAGCACTATATCACATTTCTTATATAATGAGCTAGTGATTCCACTATGTTCACCGCCTATTACAAAAGCGACTGGTAGATCAAGTTTTTCTTTATAAATTGATTTTTTACCTGATGCTTCTAATCCAATAATTTTAATATCATATTCTTTTAAATATTTAATAGCACTAAATAAGTTTGTTTTAATAAGAGGTATATGTTCTGTAGCCCCCATGGATGCACGAACTGCTTCTTCTGTAAGCCTTGTTTTTTTAGGAATTATTACTGCACTGCATCCTGCACATTCAGCAGTCCTAATTATAGCTCCTAAATTATGCTGATAGAGAACTTCATTAATTATTGTAAAAAATGGTTGTTTTCTTTCTTTGTTTAAATTATTAAGTATTACATTTAGATTATCAAATTCTCTTATAGCTTTAGCTATAATTCCTTGATGATTTTTAGTTCTTGACATCTTCTTTAATTTATTTTTACCGATTTTTTTAATTCTTATTCCCTTTTTTTGTGCAAACGAAACTATTTCTTTAATTTTGTCGTTTTTTACAATACTATGTTGGATAAATAGTATTGACACTTTTTTATTTGATCTCAAGAGTTCTTGAACTGGATTTCTTCCTTCTATTTGCATATTATTATTTTTTTTTAGTATTCTAAAATTAATTTCTGGAATGGAGCCGAGGACGGGATTTGAACCCATGACCCCTCCCTTACCATGGGAGTGCTCTGACCAACTGAGCTACCTCGGCAGTATCATTGCCGCCGAAAACTTTACCTGTTTATACTGAGAATGTTGAAGTAAGCTACATCGGCAATATTACTTTTTTTAAGAACTAGACTCGATTTTCCACTGTAAGGAACGTAAGTAAGGTTAATCTAACTTTATCTAACTTTTTTATTATACAATAATTTTGTTTTGATTGCAGTATTTATAAAGTAATAGTATGAAGAAAAATAGTTGAGTTATGAAGTTAAAAATTTTTATTAAAGTGTTTTTTGTAGATAGTATCTAATTTTTTAAATAACTTTTTCATACTCTTATCATTATAAATATTTTCTTCAGCCATATCTAAGCATTTTTGATTATTCTGTTGATTATCTTTATTACCGATCCCCAAATCTCGTTTGTTTATTTTCAGGAATTTTTTATATGAATACTTCTCGTTATACTCAGCACGTGAAGTTATTCTTTTATACCGTGTCTTTATTGGAGCATCAATTGCTATTATTAATAATTGATTTTTAAATTTATTTTTCAACTCGTTTATTTCAAAGTGGTTTCTGATACTATCAATGACGTATTGTTTAGATGGATTTTTATTAAATTCCTTAATTGCTATTTTAGCAAGAATGCTTAGTCCTTCTTTTCTTCTCATCTCATCACCCACATCTTGTAATAATGTTCTATTTTTATAGTCTAGACCTCTTTTTTCGATTTCGTTATATATAGCTATACTTAATCTATAGTAAGTAAATCCCTTTTGAGTGAAATATTTAGCGGCTGTTGTTTTACCTGCACCAATTGTAGATACGATAGCTATATGCTTTTTCATTTGGGAGATATTATAGCAGTGGGGGATTGTTATGCAAGGTTTTATAACAACTAATATATACATATAGATTAGCTTATTTGATAAAATTGAGAGAATATATTTTAATATATTAAATAATGGGTAAAGAATTATCACAAAGTGAAAGAGATAGATAGAATTTTGGTACCTGGTGGAGTCTTGAAAGCTTCTTTTCAGCCTCATGATTTTTATGATGAAAAATATAAGTTTAGTACTCATGATGAGTTTTCTAAAATATTGAGGAGTCTTGGATATGATATTTCTATAGTAGAAAATGAAGGAGGTAGAGTTGAGGTTTTATTAGCTGTAAAACCGGGAGGCACAATATATTATTCTGCTAAGAAACTTATGGAAGAAGATAAAAGAGATTGGGAAGAACAAGTAAAAGAAGATAAAACTATATAATTTTTATAAAAAACTTCGATTTTTTGTGGAATCCAGGGGGCAGGATTTGAACCCGCGAAGGCTTACGCCAGCAGATTTACAGTCTGCCCCGTTTGACCACTTCGGTACCCCTGGTATATGATTGTTAACTTTTATTCAAATTCTTAGAGAGCCGAGAGCGAGATTCGAACTCACGACCTACGGTTTACAAAACCGTTGCTCTAACCACTGAGCTATCTCGGCTTGTAGCTATAAGTTAATGTATTATATATTACATTATTCTCATTAATCAACCTTTATTTTTCTAAATACAAAAAGAAACCCTACATTACCGTTGTTGGAAGCAAATTGACCCCCACTTTACAAGTGGGTACCCTCAATTCTGGACAACAAGTGCACAGAACGATTTTGGGTTCCCGTAAGGGTTTGTATCAGGCTCAATTTTAACTTCCTACGTTATCGATTAATGTAGGGTAATCATAGTATAGCATAAATATAAAATATAAAAAATACAATTTAGAGTTTTTTTTAATTACTTTTGTTTAATTAATCCTCACTATGAATATAAAAAATAATTGATTCTTGATAAAAATAAAAATGTGTTATAATATACAACGATTTCTATGATTTTAATTTAAGTTGTTTTCAATATGAGTAGGCAATGTTTTTTTTGTAAAAAGAAGGTAGAGTTTGGTGGCAGTAGAAGGCATAAATATGGGGGTGGATGGGAGTATAGGGCTCAAAGGACTTCTAGAAAATTTAAACCGAACTTAAGAAAGATAAAAATTGAGAAAGACGGAAAGGTCCAAACAGTGGATATTTGCATGAAATGTTATAAAAAGATGAGAAAAAAAGAAGAAAAATAATTTTAATGAATTTCTATTTTCTCATTTAGAGGTGATTGAATTATTAAAATATTAAATTATAGACCACATATAGATTTTTTGAATTCGTATTCATTGTTAAATTTAAGTTAATTAAATAATGAATTTTATCGATAGTTTATGGGGATTAGTGACCAATGATATTGGAATAGATTTGGGGACTACGAAGACAATGGCTACTGTTAAAGGTAAGGGGATAATAATAAAAGAGCCCTCTGTTGTAGCTTTAAATAAAAATACAAAACAGATACTTGCAGTAGGAGCTGAAGCAAGAAGAATGATTGGTCGTACTCCAGCCAATATTGTTGCAGTTAAACCTCTTAGTGATGGAGTGATATCTGATTTTGATACAACTGAGGCAATGATTAGATATTTTATTAGAAAGGCTCATGAAGGGGACATAAAATCATTTAAAATCCCGAGACCTCGAGTTGTAGTTGGAGTACCTTCGATTGTTACTGAAGTTGAATCCAGAGCAGTTATTGATGCAGCGTTATCTGCTGGTGCTAGAAAAGCCTACGTTATAGAAGAGTCTATGGCTGCTACTATTGGCGCTGATTTACCAATTGAAGATGCTTCTGGTAATATGGTTGTGGATATAGGAGGCGGTACTACTGATATTGCGATTATTTCCTTAGGAGGAATAGTCGTTGATAAAACAATTCGTACTGCTGGAGTAGAGATGGATGAAGAAATTGTTGATTTTGCAAGGCATAAATATAATTTATTAATTGGAGAAAGGACTGCAGAGAATATTAAAATTGCTATTGGATCAGCTGCCCCTCTAAAGAAAGAAAAGGAGATAAATATGAGAGGAAGAGATCTTGTTTCTGGGCTTCCAAAAGATATTAAAGTAAGCAGTGTCGAGATAAGAGAAGTTTTAATGAAACCGCTAGGTGATATAGCAGATGCTGTAAAAGATGCTATCGAGTCTACACCTCCTGAGTTGTTATCAGATATATTAGAAAAGGGAATAATGTTTGCCGGAGGTGGTTCGTTGTTAAGGGGTATTGACAGGTATTTTTCAAAAAAGCTAAAAACTCCTGTTAATGTCGCAGAAGATCCTATATCGTGTGTTGTTAAGGGAGCAGGAAAAGTATTGGAAGATATCGATTTATTGAGTAAAGTACAAGTTGTTGGTGAGGAATGGATTTAATTTTTTCTTAATAAATTCTGATGGACTTTGATAATTTTAAAACTAGGATTATTACTATAATAATTACAATTGTATTCGGGATTTTATTGTTACTTTTAGATAGTGTTGGTGTAGTATCGGGTATTTATAGTCTTACTTCTGTAGCTACCATACCTTTTAGATTAGAGCTTAGGAAAGTGTCTTTGAAGGCAAACGATATTTTAGGAGCTGTATCTCAGATTTCAGAAATCAAAAAAGAAAATGAGAAATTAAAACAAGAGAAATTAACTTTAATTGAGCAAGTTTCAGAATTAGAGGCAATAAAATTAGAGAACGAGAACTTAAAAGAACAGCTAAGTCTAAAGGAGATGAAAATTGACCCTTGGATTTTGGAAGCAAGAGTGATCAGAAGTGACGCTACATATGATAATACATTACAAGTAAATGTAGGATCGTCAGATGGTGTAAAAGAAGGGGATATAGCGGTTTTTGGCGGATATGCCATCGGCGTAGTTAAAACAGTTGATAAATATTTTTGTAAGGTTATACTTATTACATCAAATTTAAGTAATATTCCTGTTAGGGGACAGACTGATAGAGCATTAGGGCTAGTACAGGGGGATGTAGGTATGACTTTAAAAATGATAGATATTTTACCGGATGAAAATATTGAAGAGGGGGAGATCGTTGTTACTTCGGGTGTGGAAAGTAAATATCCAGCCGGATTAATAATTGGGATAGTGAGTAGTGTTAATAATAATCCTGCTAGTGCTACTCAAGAGGCATATATTAATTTGCAATTAGATTTTACAAAATTAGATTATATTTATGTTATTAGAGGACAGGATAATATATGATTATAATTATTTTATTAGTATCATTATTTATAATTATATTTGAAGTTTCTTTTAGAGAAGTTTTATTATTTAGTGATATAAGTATTGTTTTTATTCTTGTAAATTTATTCTATTGGTCAAAAAAATATAAATCAGCAATTTTATCTGGAATTTTATCAGCAGTTTTTATAGATTTGATGTTACAAAACAAACTTGGTGAAACTTTATTATCGATTTTTATACCTATTCTTATTCTAAGCTTTTTTGATAATATTTTACGTATCGAAAGTAAATTGAGTAAAATTGTTTTTTCATTGCTCAGTACTGCTTCTTCAATTTTTATTTCCGATTTTTTACTAAAACTTGTCTTTTTAGGAAGTCAGTTTTCAATACTTAGTGTATTTAAACGGATTATTATTTCCTGTGTAGTATTGTTAGTATTAAGTTTAATAATAAATAGTATCAGTTTAAATAATAAAAAGGTGAGTAAATATATATGAGTGATATTTTTATTAAAGATAAAAGAAAAATTAATTACCGTTTCCTGCTATTGTATTTAACAATCACATTCTTATTCGGAGTTTTATTTGTAAATTTGGTGAATCTTCAGATAGTTGAAGGAAATGAGAATTTATTTTTATCTTCAACTATTAAGACTTCAGAAGTTGTTGTTAGAGCTCCAAGAGGGTTAATATATGATAGAGATGGCGATTTGTTAGTTGTAAATAAGCCTTCTTTTGAAGTTGTTATTAATTTAGAGCAATTACCAATAGAAAGAGAAGATGAGATAATGTCTAATATTTCAGAAATAATCGAAGTTGATAGGGAAGAATTGTGGGCTGAGTTTTATAAGAAAGCATATGATGATGAAGGAGAGAGGATAGTCGTTTCTCAGGTGAACTTGGTTAAAGATATAACTAGGGACCAGATGGTATCAATATCATCTAGAAATGAAGAATTACCTGGAGTTTTTATAGAAATGGGAACATCAAGGGAATATATTGGAGATGAGACTTATTCTCATGTAGTTGGTTATGTAAGAGAAGTCTCGAGTAGTGAGTTGGAATCAGGAGATTATTTTTCTGGTGATATAATCGGATCCGTTGGTTTGGAGGCGTATTACGATTCAATATTAAGAGGAACGAATGGAAAAAGAATTATTGAAAATGATAGAAATGATACAACTGTAAGAGAATTAATGCCTGTTGAAGCTTTTTCTGGTGACAGTATACAAATATCGATTGATTCTAAAATGCAAGAGAAGATGACAGAGATTCTTGGTGCTGGAATAGAGAGAAATGGAGCTGACGGAGGAGTTGCAATAATTATGGATGTAACTAATGGAGAAATACTAACTTTAGTAAGTCTACCTGCTTTTAATCCAAATGATATAGTCAGGGGTTTGTCCTCGGATGAATATTTAAGTTTAAGCAGTGATTCTTCTTTACCTTTATATAATAGGGCGGTTTCTATGACTCAGCCGCCTGGTTCTACTTTTAAAACGGTCGTTGCTGTTGCTGCACTTCAAGAAAGTGTTATTGATGAATCTACTATTTTTAACAGTGAGGGATGTATGGAATTAAGTGAAGGATACGAATTCTGTGAAGTGGGTAAAGCACCTTTAGGAAAGTTGAATATTTATCAAGCTTTAACACGTTCAAGTAATATTTATTTTTGTAATACAATGTTAAGACTAGGGATAGACGCTCTAAATAATTATACAGATGATTTTGGTTTAGGACAGTATACGGGAATAGATTTACCTGGAGAGCAGAAAGGGGTTGTTTCATCAAAGGAAATAAAGAAGGATCTACAAGGAGAGGAATGGTATCTTGGAGATTCATGTAATACTGTTATTGGGCAGGGTCTTATGAGAGTTACCCCTATCCAGATGGTATCATGGATGTCGGCGATAGCAAATGGTGGTATAATGTATAAGCCTCACTTGTTAGTGGCAGTTATGGATGAAAATTCCGAAGTAAAAGAGGCGGTTACCCCAGAAGTAATTAATTCATTGCCGGTTGATTCAGAGAATTTAGATATAATTAAAGAAGGTATGCATCTTGTCGTAAATGATCCATGGGGAAGTGCTTTCCCTTTGAGAGGTTTGGAATCTGATCCAGCCGCAAAAACTGGTTCCGCTGAATCTTATAGAAAGGTTAATGGACGATTTGAGAAGCAAGGGCATTCTTGGGTAGGGGGATTTTTCCCATATGAGAATCCCCGCTATACTTTTGTTGTTTATTTGGAATTCGGCGGGTGGGGATATAAATCTGCAGAGGTTATGAGGGATTTTTTAAAATGGTATGATGGCGAATATTATACACAACAATAGAGAGATTACCCCAGAAACAAAGTTTAAAATTCTTGCATTAAGCAGGATAGATGGCTTGGGTCCTATTAAATTTCAGAAATTAATTAAAAGGTATAATAACATTGAAAATGTTTTTCATGCAGACTATAAGGATTTATGTAGCTTAATACCATCTGGAATTGCAAAAGAAATTAGTTCTAAGAAATGCATAAGTGATACTGTTAAATATTTAAAAATGGTAAAAAAGAATAAAGTATCATTTTTAACTATTTTTGATAACAATTATCCTGATTTACTTAAAGAAATATACGATCCTCCAATTATTTTGTATTATAAAGGAGATTTTAAATCAGATGATTTTAATAGTTGTTTTTCAGTAGTTGGTACAAGGAAATGTACAAATTATGGTGAAAGAGTTACTGAGGATTTAGTAAAAGGTTTAGTCGAATGTAGTTTTACTATAGTCAGTGGAATGGCTTTTGGTATTGACAAAATTGTACATGAGTCAGCAATGTCTGCTGGTGGAAGGACAATTGCGGTATTATCGGGTAGAGTAGATAGGTCTTCACCATTAACTAATTATAGAACTTATGAGAAAGTTTTAGGAAAAGGTTTTGTAATTTCTGAGAATCATTTAGATGTGAAAGTTACTTCAGGTTTATTTCCATTAAGAAATAGAATAATATCAGGTCTATCAAGAGGAACGCTTGTTATTGAGGCTGGTAAGAAGAGTGGTGCTTTAATTACAGCCAGATCAGCTCTTGAACAGGATAGGGAGGTATTTGCAGTCCCTTCAGATATTTATAGTGAGAGTGGTGTTGGTGCTAATAGACTTATACAGAAAGGTGGAGCTAAATTGGTAGAAAGAGTTGACGATATTTTAGAAGAATTCAATATAAAAATGGAAGGCAAAAAAGTTGAAAGAATTAAACCCGATAATTCAGAAGAGAAGGCGGTGTTAGATTTTTTAAAGAAAGGGGCTTCAACTATTGATGAAATTTCCCAAGGTATAAATATGGATATATCGGAATTATCAGAGGTAATGTCGATAATGGAGATAGAAAAAAAACTTGCAAAAGATAAAGGGGATAGGTATTTTATATTAGTATAATTTGTATTGGACTCATAGTAGATGTAAAATACTTAAATTATTATATAAATATAGTAAGAAAAAGATGAAGCTTGTTATTGTAGAGTCACCAACAAAAGTTAAGACTATTAAAAAGTATCTTGGTAAGGGTTATAAGGTTGTTGCATCAATGGGGCACATAGTTGACTTACCCAAAAATGAACTAGGAGTTGATGTAGAGAAAGACTTTGAACCTAAATATATAGTCACTAATAGTAAAGTTTTAAAGTATTTAAAGGATTCGTTTAAAAATATTGATACCCTTGTGGTCGCATCTGATCTTGATAGAGAGGGAGAGGCGATAGGATGGCATATAGCACAGAGGTTAAAAGTTATTGATAAAACTGGAAGATTAAGAGATAAGGATAAAAAATTAGAAAGAATAGTTTTTAATTCTATAACTAAAGAAGCCGTCCTAAAAGCAGTAAAATCTCCAAGAGAGATAGATTTTGATTTAGTAAATGCACAACAAGCACGTCGCATTTTGGATAGATTGGTTGGTTATAAATTATCACCGTTACTTTGGAAAAAGATAAGTTATGGTCTTTCTGCTGGTAGGGTACAGTCTGTTGCTGTACGTTTAATTGTGGATAGAGAAGAAGAAAGAGATAGATTTAAGCCAGATGAGTATTGGAGTATATTATCTGATCTATCAGTAAAAAAGTTGAATAAAAATCCAAGTAAAGTTGTATTAAAATCAGATGATGGAGATAAGAATAAGAAAAAATTTAAAGGTATAAAATTTGAACTTACTAAATATAAAAATAAAAAAGTAGATATATCTAATGAGAAAGATGCAGGAAAAATTATAGACTATGTTTATGATAAAAAGTGGATTATATCAAATATTGAAGAAAAAGAAGCACATAGAAATCCAAAGCCACCTTTCATTACAAGCACCCTCCAGAGGGTAGCATCTAATATTTTCGGTTATTCCTCAAGAAAAACTATGACCTTAGCACAAAAATTATATGAGGCTGGTTTTATAACATACATGAGAACAGATTCATATAATATTGTAAAAACTGAGTTAAAAAAGATTAGATCTTATATAGAGTCTGAATATGGTAAGAAATATTTGAGTCCAAAGATAAAGAGATATAAATCAAAGTCAAAAAATATTCAAGAAGCTCATGAAGCTATACGTCCAACAGATATTTCTAAAAGTGTTGAGGAGTTGAAGCTTAAAGGACAGCTGAAGAAACTCTATAATTTAATTCGAAATAGAACTTTAGCTTGTCAGATGAGTAAAGCTAAGGTAAAAAACACTACATTGGGGATTAAAATTGGTGATTATTTATTTATATCAAGAGGACAGATTATAGTTTTTAAGGGGTATCTTCAAGTATATCGAGAGCACGTATCCGAAAATGTACTTCCAGAATTAGAATTAAAGACGCGTTTGTACCCAAGGAAAATATTAGGTTGTCAACATTTTACTTCACCACCTCCTCATTATAGTGAAGCCAGTTTAATTAAGACGCTGGAGAAATATGGTATAGGGAGACCATCAACTTATGCTCCAATTATATCGACAATTTGTCGCAGGAAATATGTTATTAAAGAGGGAAGATATTTTAGACCGACTGAAATAGGTAAAGTTGTAACCAAATTATTAAAAAAATATTTTGAGCAAATAGTAGATACGGGATTTACTGCTGGAATTGAAGAAGATTTAGATCTTATTGCTTCTGGAGAAATTGGTAAATTAAAGATCATTAAAGAATTTTATAAGCCATTTATCAAAAATGTAAAAAGGAATGAAAAACAGATTAAGAGAGATGAATTTACAGTATTAGGTCCAAGTAAATATAAGTGTCCTATTTGTAAGAAGAAAATGGTGAAGAAAATTAGTAGATATGGGGTGTTTTTAAGTTGTGTTGATTTTCCCAAATGTAAGGGGATGAGATCATTGGATGGGAAGAGTGAAAAAGATAAGAGAAAAGAGATTAAAAAGCAGGTAAATTCAGATGAATTTAAAAGTAAATATCTTCCAGCACCAAAAACTTCAGACGGAAAGAGGATGATTTTGAAATCAGGTAGATATGGTAAATTCTGGGCTCATCCAGATTATCCAAAAGTAAAGGAAACTGAACCCTTGAAGCTTAAAGAGAAATGTCCTAAATGTGGTAGTCCTCTTGTAGAGAGGAAAGGTAAATGGGGTAAGCCGTTTATTGGTTGTAGTGCTTTTCCTAAATGTAAATATATAAAAAAGACAAAGGGTAAAAAATAATAAAAAAGTGAGTCCAAAATGAACCTCAGCTTCTATAAAGCCTCAAATTTGCTTATATTGATAACTTGTGGTAATATTAAAAAGTTTAAAATTATGCACACTTTCAAATAGGTTCTCCTTGATTTGTATGGGGTTTCCTTATGAATTGATGAGAGTGGAGGAAGGTGAAATATTTTGATTCACCTTATAAAAGGAGGATAAAAACATGAAAAATAGGAAAACTGTTTCTACTAGGTTTCCCTCGATAAAAGATTTACTTGAGGCAGGAGTTCATTTTGGTCACGAGACCAAGCGTTGGAATCCAGAGTTCTCTGAGTACATATATACAAGGAAAGGGCAGTTTCATATCATAGATGTTGAGAAGACATTAGAAAAATTGTCTAAAGCAATGAAATTTCTGTCAACTATAACCGATAAGGGGGGAGTTATACTTATTGTAGGAACTAAACGACAGGCAAGGGATACTATAAAAGATATAGCTATAGAATGTGGAGCTCATTATGTAAATAACAGATGGGTAGGAGGGCTTATGACGAATTTTGATTCGATTCATAAGAGTATTAAAGCATTACGTGATATTGAAGAGAGGTTAAGTAAAGATTTAAAGAAGTATTCTCAGCAAGAATTATCAGTTTTAAGGAGAGAATGGGCTAGATTAGATAGATTATTTGGAGGTGTCAAATATTTAGATAAAGTACCTGATGTAATTGTTGTTTTTGATGCTCATTTTGAGAAGATCGCTATTAGAGAGGCGAAGGTAGCAAATGTTCCGATAGTAGCTATTGTAGATTCAAATACTGATCCAAGTGATATTGATTATGTTATACCAGCAAATGATGATGCAGTTAAATCTATCAAGTTATTTGGTAAATATATTTCAAAAGCTATTTTAAAGGGAAATAGAGGTAAAGGAGTAAAACACGAAATTGTGGATTTTTCAACCGCTGGAATCAAAAACGAGGATAGATCGAAGAAAAAGAGTGGTAAAAAGGATAAAAAGAGAAAGACTAAGAAACAGACAAATAAAAAGAAAAAAGTTATAAAAGGTAAAAAAGTTGGTAAAAATAAGAAAAAAGCGAAGATAAAGAAGAAGAAAGATAAAAAGGGTATTAAGAAGAAATAGTTTAAATTTTCATTGTTTTTAATGATGGGAAAGATTACATTAAGTTTAATAAAAGATTTAAGAAGTAAAACTGGGGTAGGGATTTCTGACTGTAAGGAAGCTTTAACAGAATCGAATGGAGATTTCGAGAAAGCTGTTGAGATTCTTAGGAAAAAAGGAGTATTAAAAGCTAGGAAAAGATCATCGAAAGAAGCTATTAATGGATTTATGGGTTCTTATATACACAGTAATGGACAGATTGGGGTATTGGTTGAGCTTGTATGTGAGACAGATTTTGTCGCTCGGAATGATAAATTCCAAAAATTAGCATATGAGATTTCCTTACATATTGCTGCATCTAACCCCATTTATGTTTCTAAAGAAGATATACCAGATAAGGTTTTAGAAAAGGAAAAAGAAATAGCAAAAGATAAGTTGGAGAAAGAAGGAAAGCCTAAGGATATTTTAGATAAGATAGTTATAGGTCAGCTCAACAAATACTATGGAGAGACTTGTTTATATGATCAAGCTTATGTAAGAGATGAAAAGAAAACAATTAGCAATTTAATTGAAGAAGCAATAGCTTCTTTTGGCGAAAAGATAGAAGTTAGAAGATTTGTAAGGTTTGAAGTTGGTGAAAGTGACTGAAAATATTTTAAATATTAAATTATTTTAAATGGATTTGCAAAAAGCAAGAAAAGAGATGCAGAAAGTTCAAAAATATTTTAGGGATGAAATATCCAAAATTCGAGGTAATCGAGCAAATCCTGGTTTAATAGAAGATATTAGAGTTGATGTTTATAATTCAAGAATGCCAATAAATCAGTTAGGAGCTGTAAATGCAGCTGAGCCGACTTTAATAACAGTACAATGTTGGGATAAAAATAATGTTGATAAGATAAAAAAAGCTATTAGTGAGTCTGATTTGAATATTACACCTTCATCTGAAGGTGATTTGATAAGAGTTCCTTTACCACCACTTACTAGAGACAGAAGAGAGGAGTTGGTAAAGGTGATAAAGAAATTGTTAGAAGATGCAAAGGTATCTATAAGGAGAATAAGGAGGGATTTTATAGATAGTCTTGAGAATGATGGTATTTCAGAGGACGAATTGGAGAGAGGGAAGAAAGGTGTTCAAGAATTAGTTGATAAATTTAATAAAGAGTTTGAAAGTGATTTTGAGAATAAAAAAAAGGAATTAATTTCGATATAATTTGAGATAATTTATTTTCTTAATATTTTTATATGTTGATATATTTGAAAGCATTTTTTTGGTTGGTTTTTATTATAGGAATTGTAATTTTTATACATGAATTTGGTCATTTCATAGCAGCCAAGCTGTGTAGAATAGTTGTTGAAGAATTTGCTTTTGGATTTGGTAAGAAATTAATAGGTAAGAAGATCGGCGGAACAGAATATAAGATTAATATTATTCCATATGGTGGTTATGTTAGGTTGCTTGGAGAAGAGGAAGAATTAGATAAAGAGGGTAGTTTTAGTAGTAAATCGTTAACGAAAAGAGTAATCGTAATAACGGCGGGAGTATTTATGAATTTTGTACTTGCTGTGTTTATCTTTTACATGATGTTTGCTTTTAGGGATTTTAGTATATTTTTACCAAGGATATCTGATTATAATTTTTTGGGTGCTGATGTAGAGATTCAAGATAAACCCATTGTAGAAAATGTAATAGCTGGTACACCTGCTGAAGGAGTAGATTTTCCTACTGATGTAGTAGTTTGGGGAGTTGATAGTCAAGAGGTTAAGAATGTTGATGACTTTGTTACTTACTTGTCGGATAACAAAGGAAATGAGATTGAGATAAAAGTTTTGTCATTTGAAGGAGAATGGAAGGATATTACTGTTGTTCCAAATGATACAGAGCAGGAAGGTGTTTTATTGGGTGTTGAGTTTTATAATGTAGTTGCTTCTTTTTATAGACTTGATTATCAGAAGAATAAGTTATTCTCTGGTTTATCTCACTCTGTAAATTTTTCTGGATATACATTTGATATATTAAAAGAACTTATTATAGTTTCGTTTGAAGAGAAATCGGTAAAACCTGTTTCTGAAGGAGTTAGTGGCGTAGTAGGTGTCGCTAATAGGGTTTTAGAATTAGTAAAAGTAAAGGATTTTTGGGAAATATTTAATTTAATGGCTGGAGTTAATTTATCTTTGGCAATTATGAATCTTTTGCCAATACCTGGATTAGATGGCGGGTACTTGTTGTTTTTTATAATAGAAAAGTTTAGGGGTAAGAAGATGGCTGAGAAGTATAAGCAGTGGGCAATAAGGATAGGGTTTATATTTTTAATAAGTTTAGGTATAATAGTCACTCTAAAAGATATTATTCAGTTCGATATAGTGCCTAGATTTTTTAATGCCGTAAAAAGTTTATTTTAGAAACTATAAGTAATCATGTCTATTGTTGTACATAAAAATGAACCTGTTGACGATGCTTTAAGAAGGCTGCATGCAGAGGCTATCAGAGAAAACATTTTTAATACAGTAAATGATAAAAGGTATTTTATTAAGCCGAGTGAAAAGAAGAGTGAAAAAAAGAGAGCGTGGAAAAAAAGAAAAAGAAGAAGTAGAAGTGCAAAAAGAAAGAAAAGAAATAAAGGCAACTAATTAATGTCTTCTAATAAATACATTATCACCTCGAGTTACAAAAACAAAAACCTATAAGACTTATATTAATATTCTGGATTATATTAACAATATAATAACAATTATTTATTATTATTGTTTATTAAATTGTAACGGAATTTTGAGTATACTTGTAGATTAGTTTCTTTTATTACTGAATAACGGCAAGTTAATATCTTAAATTGTGAATAATCAAGGAAACGTCGTTTTAATAATGAAAAAATATAGGTGTTAGTAATATTTTTTTTGCACTTTAATATTAGCTTGATTATAATTTGATAATTTCATCATTTATTAAGTTTCAGAATGCAAACACTTTATAGGAAATATCGTCCTCAAGATTTTAATGAGGTTTTTGGGCAAGAAGCAATTGTAAAAGTTTTAAAATTGCAGATAAAGGATAATAAAATAGGGCACGCATATATTTTTTCGGGTCCAAGAGGTACAGGAAAGACATCTTTAGCCAGGCTTGTTGCTAAAGCAGTTAATTGTAGTAGTATTAAAAATGGAAATCCATGTAAAAGATGCAACTCGTGTTTAGCGATAGAGAGAGGAAAGTTTATGGATTTGATTGAAATTGATGCGGCTTCAAATCGCGGGATTGATGAAATTCGACGATTAAGAGAAAGAGTAAATTTTTCTCCAACAGAAGGTAAATATAAGGTATATATTATTGACGAGGTGCATATGTTAACAAAAGATGCTTTTAATGCTCTTTTAAAAACTTTAGAAGAACCTCCTAAACATGTAATATTTATACTTGCTACAACTGAACCTCATAAGATACCATCAACAATTTTATCAAGATGTCAGAGATTTAACTTTGTTTTGGCTGAAGATGCAATACTATTGAAAAGATTACAGTATATATGTAAGAAAGAAAGGGTTGGTTTTAGTGATGATGCCCTTATAGCAATTGTAAAAAATGCTGGTGGGAGTTTCAGGGATTCCGAAAGTATCTTAGAGAAAGTTCTCGGTGCTATGGGAGTTCAAAATGACAAGAAGATAGATTTAGCTGATGTTAAAGAGATATTGGGTTTAGCAGCTGACAAGGAGGTCATTAAATTTGTAGATAAATTATTAGAAAAAAATGCTAGTGGGAGTTTAAAGGTTTTTAATAAAATTTTTTCGTCTGGAGTGAATCTCTTTCAATTTATCAGGCAGTCTCTTGAGTATTTAAGAGATTTGATGATAAAGAAGGTATCGAAAAATGAGGGGAAATTTTTAATTTCGGATTTAATAAAGGTCATAACAGAGTTTACAGAAGCTGAAAACAAAATGAAGTATACTCAGGTAAGAAGACTTCCGATTGAGGTAGCTATAGTTAAAATTTGTTCAGATGTAGATTTGGATAATGAAAAAGGATTAGATAAAGAAGTTAGTAGCAGACAAAGAGGTGGGAATAAAAGGAAAATATCGGGACTCGTAACAAATGCGATCTCAGGTATACCCAAAAAGATAAAGAATTCTCTAAATGATAAAAAGGTTGATATAAAGATTGAGGATATAAAAGAGAAGTGGGAAAAGCTAATTAAAGATATAAAACCTTATAATCATCATTTATCAGCCTTTTTTAAAAAGGCTAGGCCTATTAGATTAACAGGTTCGAATTTAGTTGTTAGTGTTCCATTTAAATTTCATAAGCAAAGAATTGAAGATATGAAAGCACAAAGAGTTTTTAATAAAATCTCGAAGGATTTATTTGGGATTAAATTGTGTTGTGTTTGTGAAGTAACTAATAAGACAGGAGAATCCGGTGATAGTGATGTAGAATTGAAGGGAAATAACAAGGTTATTTTAGAAGTCTTAGGAGATATTTTAGACTAATATATTCCCCATAATATGGTATACTTGAATTAAATTATAATACCTGCTTTAATAAGCATTGCATGTTTTATTTGAATATTTAAATTATTATAAATATTAAAATGGGAGCAAATTTTGGTAAATTAGGAGATATTTATAAACTTCAGAAAGAGGCTAGAGCTATGAAAAAGAAGATGAAGGCTCTAGTTATTGAGGGAGAGTCGAGAGACAGCTCTGTGATTGTAAAGATGAATGGAACTAATGAAATTGAAGATATTGAGATTGAAAGAGATTTACTATCAGAAGCTAGGAAAAATGATTTAGTGAAAAGATTAAAACAGGCTTTTAAGTCAGCAAATAAAAGATTGCAGAAAGAGATGGCAAAGGATATGGATATTAATAAAATAAAAGGAATGATGGGAATGTAAAATTTGATATTTCTTGATTTGATCATTATATTACTTTTTGGGTTATGAATGTTCTTCCTGCTAATGTACAAAAATTAATACAATATTTACAAAAGATACCTGGTTTAGGTCCCAAGTCTGCTGCAAGAATAGCTATGTTTCTCCTCAAGAGTCCAGAGAATTATACTAAAGAGCTTGGGAATATTATCGAGAGTCTTAATGACGATATTGTTTATTGTGATAAATGTTTTAATATTTCTACAAGTAATCCTTGTGATATTTGTAGTAGTGAAGAGAGGGATAAATCAATAATATGTGTTGTCGAAGATTTCTTAGATGTTTTAGCTTTTGAGAATGGTACTGATTTTAATGGTTTATATCATGTTTTAGGGGGTGTTATATCACCGGTAAATGGGGTAGGACCTGAAGATATTACTATCAAACAGTTAATAGCAAGATTAGATGATTCTATTGAAGAGGTGATTATAGCTACTAATCCTAACATTGAGGGGGAAGCCACAGCTATGTATATAAAAGAAGAAATTGACCAAATAGCAAGTAATAAGATTAATGTTACGCGTTTAGCCCGAGGTCTTCCTAATGGAGCAGATTTAGAATATGCCGACAAAAATACTCTAAAAAAGTCATTTGAAGGCAGAACGAATTTTTAACACTTTTACTTGAGAGATATTTATTTGCATTTGGCGATTTCCTCTGTATAATTTTCCTAGTTATTTATTATGGACACTAAAAATATTAAATTACAAATACCAGATTATGTTTTTGAGGTTAGTAAACTTCTTAACGATCGTGGATTCAAAGCTTTTCTAGTTGGGGGAAGTGTAAGAGATATAATTATGTTTAGAAAACCTAAAGATTATGATGTGGGTACTAGTGCAAACCCAGAAGAAATATTAGATATATTCCCTAAAGCTATATCTACAGGTGCTAAATTCGGTTCAATAATAGTATTAGTTCAGGATAAGAGTGGAGAATCACACGCTGTAGATGTTACTACATTTCGGATAGAAGAGAAGTATATAAATTCTAGATGGCCAAGTGTTGTAAAATTTACAAGTGATATTGAAGAAGATCTATCACGTAGAGATTTTACGATGAATGCAATTGCTATAGATTTGAGTAAGATAGATAAAGAAGGAGATATATTGTTAGATCCGTTTAAAGGCCAAAAAGATATAAAAAATAGATTAATTCGTGCTGTTGGTGTTGCAAAAGAAAGGTTTACGGAAGATGCTTTAAGGGCTTTGAGAGCTTGTAGATTTGCTTCTGTTTTGGGATTTGAATTGGATGGTGAAACTAAAGAAGCAATTAAAGAGGTTTTAACAATGATTGATAATTTATCAGCAGAGCGAGTGCGAGATGAGTTTCTAAAGATATTATATGATTCTCCAAAGCCCTCAGTTGGTTTAAAATTAATGAAAGAGACAGGAATTATGAAGATATGGATACCTGAACTTTTAGAGGGTGTTGGAGTTGATCAACCTATATATCACAGATATGATGTATTTGAACATACGATGCGTACAGTTGATATTGCTGAGGATAGTGTAAAATTAGCAGCGCTTTTTCATGATATTGCTAAACCTAGAACGAAAAAAGGAAAACATTTTTATGGGCATGATGTTAAGGGAGCAAAGATGACAAAAGAGATAATGGAAAGGTTGAGATTCTCAAAGAAAGAAATAGATAGGGTAGAGAGATTAGTTAGATGGCATATGTTTTATTTCCCTTATGACGAGGAAGATTATAAAAAAGGAAAGAAAAAGATGAGAAGGAGAAAGCATGTTGGTGAATGGGGAGATGCAGCAATTAGGCGTTTTGTTAGAAATGTTGGAGGAAGTGAGTCTATTGATGATTTGTTTAAACTTAGAATAGCAGATGCATCATCTAATCCAGATAATATTTTTGATAATAAAGAGATAGAACTTTTACAAAAGCGAATTGGTAATGTTTTCAAAAAAGATATGGCTTTAAAAGTTGAGGATCTTGATATTGATGGAAATGACTTGAAAAACATTGGAATGAAGCCGGGACCTGGAATGGGAGAGATATTAAGAGATTTGCTTGAAGTTGTTATAGAGGATCCAGTATTAAATGATAAAAAGAAATTATTAGATATTGTTAAGGAGAAGTATTTAAGTTAGATTTGTCAATTTTATTTATAGTTAATTTATTTTAAGGAATTTGTTGTGAAAATTAAATTTTTGGGTGCTACTAGGACTGTTACTGGTTCATGTTATTTATTAAAAGTTGGGGATACTAAGTTTATGGTTGATTGTGGGATGTTTCAAGGTGTTGGAATTGAGAAAAGGAATTATGAAGAATATGAATTCGATCCAAAATCTATTGATTTTGTTATATTAACACATGCACATTTGGATCATTGTGGGTTGCTTCCTAAATTATATAAAAATGGATTTAGAGGACAAGTCTATACGACTCCCCCTACTAGTAAAGTAGTAAAGCTCATGCTTTTGGATTCAGCAAAAGTTCAAGGTTATAAATCTGAAGAAATCAACAAAAGAAACGAGGAAGGGTATATGTTAGTGAAAGAAATGTCAGATGAAGAGATAAGATTAAGTAAACCAATTTATGATGTGGTTGACGTGATGGGGTTATTTAAGCATATTAAAGTAATAAATTTTAATAGAAAGTATAAGATTAATAAAAATATTGAGTTTAAATTTTTAAGGGTAGGACATGCCTTGGGTGCTGCGAGTATAGAGATGTGGATACTTGATAGTAATAAGAATAAAAAGTTGGTTTTTTCTGGTGATATTGGGAATTCACAATCACGATTAGATTCGAATTTTGATTACCCTAACAGAGCACAGTTTATAATTACGGAATGTTTATATGGAGGGAAAGAACATTCGGATAGAGGGAAAGATGAGAGTAAATTAAAAGATGTAATTAATAAAACCATAAAGAGAGGGGGTAATGTAGTTATTCCCTCTTTTACATATCAAAGATCTCAAGAAATTCTTTATACTTTAAAGCTGCTTATTAAGGATAAGAAAATACCTAGAGATATAAAAATCTATTTGGATAGTCCTTTAGCTATAAAGATTACAAATGTTTATAAGAAATATTTTAACTATTTAAATCCTGAAATTGTAAAAAGTGAAAAGAGTGGTAGAAATATATTTTTCTATAGGAACGTTATACAAGTAAAAGATAGCCGTATGTCGAGGTCAATCAGAAAGAAACGAGGTGCAGTTATTATAGCTGGTCATGGAATGTGTGCTGGTGGTAGAATAATTTATCATTTGATTGATAATCTTGATGATAGAAGATCATCTATAGTATTTATAGGGTTTCAAGCTGAAGGCACGTTGGGTAAAAAAATAGTTGATGGAGCTAAGGAGGTTTTTATTGATAAGAAGAAAGTTAAGGTAAAAGCTGATATTGTTAAATTGTTTTCATTTTCAGCACACGCAGGTCATAATGACTTAATGATGTGGTTGGGGAGTTTTAATAAGAGGATTATAAAAAATATCTTTCTAGTACATGCTGAAGAGGATGTAAGTTGTAGTTTCCGTCGTTTGCTTACTAAGAGAGGTTATCCTGTTGTTGTGCCAAAATGGAAAAAGGATTACAATTTATAAATAAATTAATATCTATTAAACTATGAATAAAAAGTATATTGAAGAGATTGAGAAGATAAAAAAAGATATTAAGGATATAAAAATACAAGGTGCAACGAATTTAGCTAGAGCTGTTGTCAAGGGGATAAGAATTATTATTAAGCATTATAGAATAGATACTGCTAAACTAAAGAATGAAATAATAAAAGTAGGGAAAGATCTTAGTTTAGTGCGTGAGAATGAACCTCTTGCCAGAAATTTTGTGAAATATTTATCTTACAGGATGAATGAGAAAAATGAAGAAAAAAATCTCAGAGATATAGCAAGTAGAGCTTGTGATGAATACTTAGCTTTGATTGAAGATTCAAAGCTAAAGATTGTTGAATTTGGGACAAAAAGATTAATTCCAGAGAGCGTTATTCTTACTCATTGTCATTCAAGTACTGCGGTAAATATACTGAAGAATGTTTCAAAGTTAAAGAGTGTAAAGAATAAGAAATTCAAAGTTGTCGCAACTGAGACAAGACCTTTATATCAGGGTAGAGAAACTGCAAAAGAATTATATGAGGCAGGAGTAGATGTTACTTTAATTGTAGATTCTGCCTGTGCTTCATTTATTATAGATGACAAGCATTTACCTGTAGGATCAGTAATAGTTGGATGCGATGAGCTATTCATAGACGGGTCATTTATTAATAAAGTAGGGACTTATTCTATCGCTTTAGCTGCTAAGAAAGCAAAGGATGAGTTATTCGTGGCCACTTCTTTATTAAAGCTTAATATAGAAGACAGTGGTATAAATCCTAGGATTGAACAGCGTGATGCTAGCGAAGTTTGGAAGGAGAGTCCTAAAGGATTAAAGATAATTAATTCGGCGTTCGAAAAGGTTGATGCCCCATATGTTACAGAATATATGACAGAAGCCGGTGTTATTAAATCAGGACAATTATTAGCAAAAGCAAAAATATTATATCCGTGGTTATGTATATAGTCTAGCTTACTGTAATATTTTTCATAAATTATTCTCTTGTGTATACCTGATTTTTTTATTAAAATGGTAGAAATTCATTAATTATTTTTATTAAGTAAAACTGTCCATGGGTTATAGCAAAAAATACTCATATTTGTCACTAGACCAAAAGTGTAATTTTTCGACTAATATAATTGTTACTTTTTATCTGGAATCAAGAGGTAATTTTAAAGAAGCAGCAGAAGCAATAGCGGCTGAATCTTCTATTGGAACATGGACTGATACGAAATTTTTAAAAAGAGATTTATTTGAAAGTTTGGCTGCTAGAGTTTTTGAAATAAAGGAATTGTCTGAGAAGACGGGAGTTATAAAAGTTGCTTATCCTATTGGTTTATTTGAAAGGGATAATATACCTCAGCTTCTTGCTGATGTAGCCGGAAATGTTTTTGGTATGAGAAGTGTTAAGAATCTTAGAGTAAGGGATATAGATATTCCTGAAATTTATACTAAAGCTAATAAGGGACCAGCTTTTGGTATTAGCGGGGTAAGGGATATCTTGGGGGTTTATGATAGACCTTTATTAGGTACAATAATAAAACCAAAAGTGGGTTTAAGAACTAAACAACATGCTAAGATAGCCTACGAGGCATGGATTGGAGGAGTTGATATTGTTAAAGATGATGAGAATCTTACGGATCAAGATTTCAATCCTTTTTATGATCGAGTAAATCAAACTTTAGAAGCCAGAAGAAGGGCAGAAGAAGAAACGGGAGAGAAGAAAATGTATTGTCCTAATATATCGGGAAGGATGAGTGAGATGTATGCAAGGGCTAAATTTGTTAGAGATATGGGAGGCAGAGCAGTTATGATGGATATTATTACAGTCGGGTTTTCTGGTGTGCAATTTATTAGAGATCAACAAATAGGTTTAGTTATGCATGGACATAGAGCTATGCATGCAGCGTTTACAAATAATGACAAACATGGAATATCAATGCTTGTGATAGCTAAATTAGCAAGATTGGCAGGTATAGACCAGCTACATACTGGTACTGTGATTGGGAAGATGGAAGGGACAAAGGATTCTGTACTTCAAATAAATTCTTTTATTAGGAAACCTTGGTTTGCTATTAAACCAACATTTCCTATTGCATCTGGGGGGTTGTATCCCGGCTTAATTCCAAAGTTAGTAAGATTATTAGGAAGAGATATTATTATTAATTTAGGAGGAGGAATACATGGACATCCGGATGGAGTAATAGCAGGAGCTAGAGCTTCGAAGCAAGCTTTAGATTCTGTATTAAAGGATAAGAAGATTGCGGAGTATTCTGAGAATCATGAAGAGTTAAAGAAAGCGATTGAAATATGGGGAACAGGGGAAGATAAGGATTTGGGAGATAGTCATAAGAGTAATTATTTTCATTCTTTGGTGAAAACTAAGGGATTGAGTCTTGTTAAAGAAAAGAAGTAATTTATTATAAATAATTTATGGCGTTTTATTTATCTTCAAGAAAACTTGATGTAAGGACAGGGGATATGATGGTAGCACTGATAAATGAGGTGGATGCTGAAGAAAATGGAATTGGTATTGGAGATAGTGTTTCTCTGGATGTTGCTGGTAGAAAAGGTTCTATTATTGTATCTGTAGATATAACTGATTCATTAATTGATGAAGGTGAAATAGGTTTTTATGAAGGTATTTGGAATAAGTATAATCTTAATTATGGTGAGATAGTTAAAATTAAACTAGTTTCTCCGTCAGAGGCTGTCGCTAGTATAAGGAAGAAGGTATTGGGAAAGAAGTTAAAATATAAAGAAATATTTAATATAATAAGGGACATATCAAACGATAAATTAGGCAAAATTTTAACTACTTATTATGCAGCTTCAGGATATGCGCAAGGATTTGATGATGAGGAGTTGTATTATATGACAAAGGCAATGGCGGAAACGGGAGAGATGTTTAAGTTCGAGGGTATTGTGGCAGATAAGCACTCGATAGGAGGAGTTGCTGGTAAGGGTATTACTCCAATAGTTGTTCCAATTGTTGCATGTGTTAAAGGTATTACTGTTCCGAATACATCAACTAGGGCTATTACTAGTGCAAGTGCTACTACTGATATGTTAGAAGTGATAATGCCTATGAGTTTTTCTAAAGAAGAACTAGATTCATTTATTTTAAAATGTAATAGTTTTATGGTTTGGGGAGGAGGCTTAGATTTGGCACCTGCAGATGATAAAATTATCCAAGTACAGAAGCCGATTGGTATAGAATCTATTGATAAATTTGTAGCAAGTATAGTAGCGAAGAAGGTAGCCCAAGGTGTAAATCATGTTATATTTGATGTTCCTGTAGGTAATAGTGCTAAGATAAAAACTGAAAAAGAATATAATAAGGTAAAATCGACTTTTGAGAAAACTTGTGCAAAGTTTGATATTAAGGTAATTGTATACAGGAGAGATGTTAATGGAATTGATGGAAATTCAGTTGGTCCTTGCTTGGAATGTAAAGAATTTTTGAGGGTATATGAAAGAGATAATAGAAGATCTTTACAGCTTGAAGAAGATGCTTTGAGAATGGCAGGTAGGTTAATAGAGTTATGTGGAAAGGTTGAAAAGGATAAAGGTTATAAACTTGCTAAGGATATATTAGAATCTGGGGATGCATTTGCGAAGTTATGTGAGATAATAGATATGCAGGGTGGAAATAAAAAAATAAGCTCAGATAGCTTAGAAATAGGAGGTAATACATTTGAGTATAAGTCAAAAAAATCAGGTGTTATAAAAGGGATTAATAATAAGAAAGTTTTTGAAGTCTGTAGAGCTTTAGGAAACCCACGTATAAAGGAAGCTGGTTTGTATTTTCATAAAAATGTTGGTGATGAAATAAAACACGGTGACAAATTAGTAACCTTATATGCAACAACCGATAGTAGACTGGAATTGGGAATAAAGGTTTATGAGAACGTAGAAATTTTTGAATATTAAGATAAATTTTCCGGATCAAATAATTATTCTATTATAAATATAAATTATTAACCTTAGCGGAGAAATAGCTGGGATAGGTATATTAAAAATATAATAATAAAATATTTATACTTTAAATATAATACTGTTTAAAATAAAGAAGTGGTTAATAAATTTTGTATTTACATATAATATTAAAAAATATATAAGATATATTGTAATATAGGTAATAGAAGGTAGGACTAGCAACAAGAATAGTAATATGATAAAAATAGTAAAGAACACATAAGAACGAAATAAAGAATAGTAATTGATAAAGATATAAGCATGTAAATAAAAATTTAGTATAAAATTATAATTAGCTTAACTTATAGTTAATTAATTAATCTAATTTAAAGTATATATTATAAATTAATTGAAGAGAATATAATAATAGAATTATAAATAAATATAGTTTAATATTTAAAGTTTATTTTATATTGTTGCCTATTATTTACAATTAATATATAATTAGATGATTGTAAATGTTTTATTAAGTAATAGAAATGAAGAAGAATAACAAAAAATATGAATTAATGGTTATTATAAAACCATTTTTACCTGAAGATGTAAGAAAAAAGTTGTTAAAAAATATAAAAAAGATTATTGCAAATAAAGACGGGAAAATTAATGATGAAGATCTTTGGGGAAAGAGACATTTAGCTTATAAAATAGATAGGCACGAAGAAGGATATTACGTTGTATATAAGATTGAGGCGCCAGGTGAAAGGATTAATGAGATAGAAGAGGAAATAAGGACAATAAACGATATTATAAGATATATAATTATAAAAGAAAAATAATTATTTAAATTTTAATGTAAAGAATATATGGCAGCTTCAAGATCGTTAAATAAAGTGATGATAATTGGTAATCTAAGTAGAGATCCGGTTATTAAAGAGACAGCTAATGGTGCAACTGTATGTACTTTTGGTATTGCTACAAATACCGCTTGGAAAAATGAATCAGGTGAATTGCAAGAAAGGACAGAATTTCATAATATTGTATCTTGGAATAAATTAGCTGAAATATGCGCACAGATACTTTCCGTAGGGATGCTAGTATATGTGGAAGGTGAAATAAGAACAAGAAGTTGGGATGATGAAAATGGAGTAAGACATTACAGAAGTGAAGTAAGAGTATCAGATATGAAATTATTAGATAATAAGGGTAAAAGTGGTGTTGGTATAGAAGAAGCTACAGAGGATTATGGTAAAAAAGAAGATAATAATAATGAAAATAAAGAAGATGAGAAGGAAGTTAAAAAAGAAAAAATTGTAAAGGAAAAAAAGGTTGAGGATAAAGAAGAAGATGTTGATCCGGAAGATATGCCGTTTTAATATATTGATCTAAAAAAACATTTTGTGGATTAATAGAATTGGTTAATAGCGGATTTGTTTTATAGAATAGTTTTTTGCTAAAATAAAATTTGTAAAATAAAAGTAACAATTTGAAATGAAAATGAAAAAGAAAAAGAGAAGGAAAAAGATAATACCTGAAAATTTAAAGTGTCCTTTTAAAGGTCCTGAAGAAATTGATTATAAGGATGTTTATAAATTGAAAAGATTTATTACTACAAGAGGAAGGATATTACCAAAAGTTAGAACAGGAGTATGTGCTAAATGTCAGAGAAAATTATCTAAGGAGATTAAAAAAGCAAGATATATGGCTCTTCTTCCATATTGTAATTATGGCTAAAATATTCACCCATCTTTCAAATTTGCGTTAGTTTTTTTATATGTTACTATATGTTATAAAATTTTTTTATATAGTATATGTAGAAATGTCTAATAAGCGATCGCTTATAATTCTTTATGAAAAGCATTTAATAAAATTTATCCTATTTGAGTATAAAGGTCGAGATGTAAATTTATTAGCATCTACCCAGCTACGGCTTTGGGATGGAAGCATAAATTTTTCTATTAGTGATTATATTTTGAGTGCTCTAACAGTTTGGGGGCAAGAAATAGGTACAGAGTTGATAAAAGAGAAAGTACCTATAATACCTCAAGTTGAGGGAAATGGGGTATCGGAAATTTATATATTAAGTTACAAGGAAGATGATGATTTGTATTCTATAACAAAAAACCTTTATGTAAAGAGTAAAGAGATAAATAAGCAGGGAGCAATGAAAATTGCTAAACTTATTAACTTTAAAAATTTGGTCTTTGTGAGTTTAGATCATGCAACTACTAGTATAGTAAGATACAAAAAAGAGAATAATTCGAATATAAAGGTTGTTGCTGAGACTAAAGACTTTAATTTAAAAGATTATTATAATAAAGAGGATTTTTTAAAGAACATTAATATGTTTTCTTCGGCTTTGGGAATTAAGAGTATAGATAATTATCTATATAATTCTTTGAAGCTTCCAATTATAAATATAGAAAGTATAAAAGCTTCTGTTATTGAGTACTTTCTAAATATTTCCAGATTAGAGTATTTTAATAAGTGTAAGAAGCTCGATTTGAAGAGTTTTGGTAGTATTGAGGGAGGCGATATACATGATAATTTGTTAATTATTAGCGGCGAGAGTTCTAGGTTGGTAAATAATGTGCCATTAGAGATATTATCTATATTATCTAATTTTGATATAAAAGGGGAATTTTCAATCTACTTTGATGAGTATGGTTTTCTAGATTATTTACAAGGGTGTAAAAGAAGATTTTTACCGGATAAAACATTTAAAGGATTTTTACAAGGGTATTGGGGGCATGTAATAACGATTTCAGGTGGTAAGAAGATTAAATTAGGTGAAGTAGTTGCTGATGTTGATATAAAGGATTCTAAGTCTGAGATGCAGGTTATTCCAATGTACGGAAGGATTTTAAATTATGAGTTTTCTGAAGAAGGAGAGGTTAATTTAGATATGAAGAAGGGATTTTCGTTTGGTAATAAAAGAGGTAATGTTAATATAAAGGATATTAGTGGGAATTTCATTATTGATTCTAGAGATATTTATAAGGAGAAAATATATGATATAGAGGGAAAGGGAGATTTATTAAATAGTTGGTTGAAGGGTAGCGGAGTTATAAATTAATAACAGTAATTTATAGTATTTTATGATTGTACCAATAAGAAAGAATAAAAATATAGATACAAAATATTATTTTAAGAGAGATATTCCTAAGGGTTTAAAGATTTGTGTTGAGAAAGGGGATAAGATTAGAAAGGATACGGTTTTAGCGAGTGGGGAGATGTCAGAAGAGAAAATTAGGATAGATTTAGTCTCGAGTCTGAAAGTTGAATTTTCTGAAGCGGGAAAATATTTGAAATGTCTGAATGGAGAAAGAATAAAGAGAGGCGAGATTTTAGCTTTAAAGAAAAAAGGTGTTGTTCAGAGAGAGAGAAAATTATTTGCTCCAACTAGTGGAGTAGTTGATTTGTCTGAGATTGATTCAGGAATTTTAAAAATATTAAGTGTAGCTACAGAAAGCACTATAAATGCAGGTATTGAAGGTGAAGTTGTAAGTGTAATAAAGAATAAGCATGTCAATATCTTAAGTGAAGTATTAGAAATAAGTGCATTTGAATGTGTTGGAAGAGATGTTCAAGGAGAATTATTTTTTTTAGACGATGATTCTGTTATAGATCTAGGCAAAGATGAGTTTAAGGTGAATAATAAAAATGAAGATAGTGATAAAATTGAAGTAGGAGAAAATTTAAATGGGGGTATAGTAGCGATGAACTTTTCGCCTTCTGAGGAGTTTATACGCAAGCTTATTATATCTGGCGTTGGAGGTATTATTACCGGGGGAATAGACTATAAAATAAAAAGAATGGTATCTGAAAGTGATGTTACAATATGTAATTTAAGTGGTTATGGGAAGATAGCTATTGAAAAAAAGACAGTAGGCGAATTGAAAACAAATGATGGATTTCTATGTTCTATTGATATAAAGGAGAATAATTTATTATTAACAAATGTTACTAAGGGCAGTTTGAGTGAAGCCTTGGGACTTGTAAGAAATTTGGAGATAGGAGACAAAGTCCAGATTTTAGATACAGAGAGATGGGGAGAGTATGCAATAGTTAAGGAGATAAATAGATACAAGGCGGTAGTAAGATCTAAGAGAGGTAAACGGTATAATATACATTACAACAATTTGTTATTAATTTAATTGAGTAGGTATTATTTATTTGCTTTTAAAGAATTTTAATTAGTTGTATACTCTGTATCTGTATTGACGAGATATTATAAATTATGAAAGAGAATAAACAAAAAGGTGTAATGAACGGAAAGAAATTTTTTGTAAGTATCCTAAGTGCAATTGTCATTTTATTAGTATTCGCCTTAGGATATATATTAGGGAGATCTGGATTTAATGTTGCTTGGGAACAAGGAGAGTTTAGTTACTCCTTTAAAGGTTTACTTTATCCTGAAGAAAAAGATATCAATTTTGATTTATTTTGGGATGTATGGAGTAGGCTTGAGACAGAGTATGTTGATAAAGCTATAGATGAGGAAGATATGTTTTATGGTGCTATAAAGGGGATGGTTTCTGCACTAGGTGATCCAGCTACACAATTTTTTACTGCGGAAGAAACAGATCAATATGATTTAGAAAAATCAGGAATGTTTTCAGGAATTGGTATAGAGATGGGTTATTTGGACAATCAGATTATAATACAGAAAGTTTTTGAAGATACGCCTGCTAGTGAGAGTGGTCTAGAAGAAGGCGATGTTATACTGAAAGTTGATGGAGAGGATATGTCTGAATATGGTATATCAGAGTATGCGAACAGGATTAGAGGAGAAGAGGGTACAGATGTTGCTTTAACGGTATTAAGGGAAGATGAAAGTGTAGATATATCAATAACTAGAGGTGAAGTTTATGTCGAAAGTATGAATTGGGAGATGTTAGATAATGATATTGCCTTCATTACGATAAGAAGATTTACTGAAAGCGATTATTCCAGTTTCGTTACTCTTTGGGATAAAATTGCTAGTGAGGTAGATAATTCAAATACTCAAGGAATTATTGTTGATTTAAGGGCTAATGGTGGGGGATATTTAGATGGAGCTGTTTATATTGGAGGGGAATTTTTAGATAATGGTGATGTGATTCTTTATGTACAAGACAGAGAAGGCAGAAAAGAAGCGAAAAAGGTTAGTAGGGAAGGGAAGTTAAAAGAAGTACCCTTAGTGATTCTTGTTGATGCTGGTACTGCTTCTTCATCAGAAATTTTTTCAGGGGCATTGCAATACTATGATCGTGCAATAGTTATAGGAGAAGAGACCTATGGAAAAGGTACTGCTCAGGATGTTTTGAAGCCTGTTACTTGGGGAGGGGCTAGTATTCATATAACAGCACAAAAGTGGTTGTTGCCTAATAAGAGGTGGATTAATTCAGATGATCCAATTATGCCAGATATTGAAGTAGGTATAACTATTGAAGAAATAAAGCAAGGAGAAGATCCTCAGTTAGATAGAGCAATAGAAGAGATTAATAAAGCAGTTACTGCTGAATAAAAAATATATTATAAAATAGATAAACATTAACTTGATTTCCTAAGTGAAAAAAGATATATAAATTTATATAATTAATTATTATTTGTTAAAACATCTTAAATATGCAAGATTTAGATAAAAAGCAACAAAAAAAGAGAAAATTCAATTCTAAAAAGTTTACTTGTTTCCTTTCATTTTTTGTTGGAATATTATTACTCTGTGGAGCTAGTTTAGCTATTTTATATGCAGGAGGCTGGCTTAAGAGTTTTACATGCAGCGTTGTATTGGAGGACTCTTTTGTTTGGAATAAGGTGGGTTGTAAAAAAGATGAAGATACAGGTACATTTGATCAGGGAAGCAATATTATTAATATGAATTTACCTGATGAAATTACAAGTACTGAAGAATTGGTAACTCAAATTATTGAACAGGCAAGCCCTGCTGTAGTTACAATCTCTGTAGATACGTTAACATTTGATATTGAGGAAGGCTTTATTGATCAAGAGGATGGAATAGGGAGTGGTTTTATAGTTGATTCTGAGGGACTTATTATAACAAATCAGCATGTTGTATCAGATACCGATGCTGAGTATAGTGTAGTTTTACCAGGAGAAGAGGAAGCTATTTCTGTAGAGAAGATATATAGAGATAATACTAACGATATTGCGATTTTAAAGATAGATAAAAGTGGTCTAAGTGCTTTGAAGCTTGGTGATAGTGATGAATTATCTAGAGGTAATTTAGCTATAGCAATTGGTAATCCATTTGGAGATTTGGAAGGTACTGCAACAGTAGGATATATAACGGGTTTGAATCGTGATGTATCTGCAAGTTCAGGATTTTATGGATCGACAACATATTATGAAGGGGTGATACAGACAGATGCTGCTATAAATCCTGGGAATTCAGGTGGACCTTTATTGAATTCATCAGGTGAAGTAATTGGTATTAATTTTGCTACCACAAATGGTGCAGATAATATATCATTTGCAATTCCAATAAATACTGTCAAATCTAGACTTGAAGTTTTTGAAAGAGAGGGCAGGTTTCCACAGCCTTATATAGGAATTTCATATACACAGAGAACAATATTCTTGAAGGAGAATATTGTTACAGGGGCAATAATAATTGAGGTTGAAGATAGTGGTCCAGCTGATGAAGCAGGACTAGAAAGGGGAGATATAATTATTGAAGCTGATGGGAAGGATATGTCGGAGTATGATCTTTCGACTATAATTCAATCTTTAGAGATAGGCTCGATTTTGGATGTGGTAGTATGGAGATCCGGGGAGAATGAAAATTTTAAAATAATAGTTGGTGATAAAGGTGAGTAGAAAATGTTTTTGAAGAATTTGATGTCCGAATAGTTAGAGATATTTAATATCTATATCATCCTCACGTAAAATAGAGAAATAATAAATAGTAAATATTATGTAACACATCTCTATCTTTTATGTAAAAAAGTATTAATCAAATACTATCAAAATACTGATTCTATTATTACAACTAATTCATATGTTTATATCTGAAGAATTAATGTGGTGTATAATTAGTTTAAATTTTTTTGTATAAAGTCATTAAACTTAAGGCTTCCAAATATATACGGGGTGAATATGTTCTATATAACCTTTTCTATAAGCTGTAAAATCATTTGAATCATATACTCTTAATTCAGGTCCAAATAATTCCATCTTGGCATCAATTCTAGCACATAAATAACAAAATTTATCAGGGGTAAGTAGAGAAGGCTTTGGCGCTTTTTCTTGAATCACTAAAATTACTTTTATTTCTTCTGCATAAGGTAATACGAGAAAATTTCCAACTCTAGATGATACCTGTGTTAGTTTTTCTATTAATTCACCAAATCTTTTCTCAGATCCTCTATAAAATTGATTAAATGTTCCTCTTAATGCTACAACCCGGCGAGTAGATGCTATAACTCCATTTATAGTTGCTTTTAATGAGTAGCCAAGAAGCCTTGCAATTATTTTATTAATTGAGCTTCCTTCATATCCGGCAATCCCTGATATATGTGGCATTTTTATAGCATTTATTGGATACCAAAAATTTATATTTATATCTACAGGTTTGAATTCAGAAGTTACTTCGTCATATTTGGGGATACAGTTCCAAGTTGAATATAAGATCCTTTGACTGAAATTTTGTATAGAATTTGGATTCCATTCAGATAGTTCACTAGATAAATACAATACAACTGGAACTCCATGATTTCTTTTTCGATCAGGATTTAAATCAAATCCTAGTATTGGGATAGGATAAGCCAACGTTACTGGGCACCATTCTTGAGCTGGAATCCAGTCAGTATCTGTTGAAACTGTAAGATTATGAAAGGGTAAAATATCTAATCCTGAATAAGTAATTCTGATTGTATGAGAAGATAGAATCTCAAGTGTAGTTATTATTTCAGCTTGGTGTTTTAGGTAAGTTTCTCCAAGACCAGGTGGTAATGGATTTCCAAAATAATCTGTACTAGGATACTTTTCTACTGGGTCGGTTCTAATTCTAGGTAATTGTTTTTCCATTGTTATATTATATTATCATTAGGAAGAAATAATATTATATCATTATATATTTGCTTAAAATAGCGATTTTTGTTATTACATCGTAAATTTTTCTTCTGCTTGAATCTGTAATTATTAGTAAGGAGATTAAATAATATATTATAGGTTGTAATATAAATTCATGAGGATGAGAAATTCTGAAAATGCTGAAGTAATAAAGAGAAGAGGATAGTATATATTAATTAAATTATTGTTTTATTATGAGTTTTTATATATAATCCACGTTATATATAATATGTTTTACATAAATAGTTTTGGAACCAACTATTGAATCATCAACTAATAGTCTTATAACAGCTTGGCGAGATTATGTAAATGCTGAAAGCATAATAGGTGGTGAAAAAGAACCTGCATATGCAAATCAAGCGTTAGTACCTCCTGTCAATGAAATGAGGAAATGTGTTATTGATTCATTTAAGAGGGCAATAAGTGAAGTATGTGAGACAGCTACTGAAAGTATTATTAGAGTTGTTGCTATTTCTACTCATCCTCTTGAACTGTTTGGGTATGATAGGGGTGATGGTGTTTTTCTACCGGGTTTATTGGATATAATGCAGGAAGTTGCAACAAGAGAAAACAGACGTTTTGAGCTTACTGCTACATGCTATGTGGATAAGGAAAGAGAAGTAATTATAGATTACATAAATGGACAAAATATAGAAGAAAGATACAGTAGAATTGATATAGAAGTAGTGTCATATGATATAGAAGGTGATATGCCAAGGGAATTAAAGCAAGAGAGATTTGATGTTTTAGTTGCAACTCTTGTAACGATTTATGTTGATCGTGATAGACAATTAAAGTTGTTGTCTAAGGAGTGGCCTAGAATAGCTAATGAAATGATAATTGCAAGTACTATGAATTACTGTGTACCATCTGAGCTTCGGGAAATGTATACACAAATAGAAATTCGAAAACAGAGACTCCTAGAAAAAATTGTAGGTTGGGTTCTTCGACCTCCATGTGGGAAGGAATATAATATAAGAGAAGCAAACTCAGGTATAAGGGGAGTTATTAATAAGGTTTATATGCTAGTAGGATTGCTTAAGATAATGGGATCATCATTATCGAAAATAAATCCAGGAATGATTTTTAGAAATGTAAAAAGATTGTTGGACTATACAAGAAAGGTCGTAGAGCCGTTAACAGATAAAATAGAGGCAAGTGGTAAGACTTATTATTGGGGAGCGGATTTCGTTAAAGAATGTATCGGTAGTGATTCTTTAGAACTTGTAGGGGGGCATGGGGTAATACGTGCCCATGAGCTTGCATATCCATGGTTGGTTGTACGATTAAGAAGATCAGCATAGATTAAAAAAATAGTATATTAAATATCATAAAGATATGTTTTATTTAACTTCTTTTTTAGTTCTTGTTATTTCAATAGGGATATTCTATCTTAGTATTACTTAAAAATAAGACTAAAAGAATAAATAGAGTATTCTTTTATTCAGGATTATCTTTCTTCCTTTGGGCTATTTCGCTTCTTCTTTATACTTTTTCACCAAGTAATGAGTCAGCTTATTCTTGGATCAAGGTAGTTTATATAATTGGAATGTTTCTTATGTTAAATATGATTAAGTTTTCGTATTTATTTCCTGCTAAGTCAGAAGTTAAGATGGGGATGGGACTTCATTATGTATTAATTGGTCTTGCTGTGGTTATGATTCCTATAATTATATGGTCAGATCAATTCGTTATTTCAGTAATAGATGTGGAAGGATGGGGATATGAAACTAAATTAGGTCATTATTATATTTACTATGGACTTGTTGTTTTAACTTCAATACTTATATTAATAAGAAATATAATTTATAAATTTAAGAGATCAACTGGAAGAGACAGGATTCAGTTAGTAATTCTGTCTTTTGGAACATTACTCTTTGGAATAAGTGTAAGTGTTTTAGATATAGTGATACCAATATTATATGGTACTTCTAAATATTTCTTTTTAAGCCCTGCTACAGGTATTTTTTATATAGGAGCAGTTGCGTATGCTATTTTAAAGTTAAGATTTTTTGATGTAAGGTTAGTAATACGGAGAATAATAACTATTTTGTATGTTGGATTATTAAGTGTGGGATTTTATCTTTTAATAATATACTTAACTGATAGGGCGTTTGGTTCTGTATTTACGAGGGAGTCTCTAATAATTGCGTGTACAGCTACTTTGTTAATTAATAGTATTTTTACCCCAGCAAGGGAATATTTTAGGGAAAAGATTGCTCCAAAGATAATTAGAACCGATTATGACCCGGTCAAAGTTAGAGATCACTTTATAGATCAATTATCTACTAGAATAGATATAAGAGAGATTATTTCTATTAGTACAGAAACCTTTAAGGGGTTGTTTAACTTGGGTGACTGTAGAATGGTGGTATATAGGAATAAGGAAGGAGAAAAAGTAATTTATATGCAGGATAAAAATAGTAAGAATTTTAATTATAAAAGTGTACTTGAAAAGATAAAGAAAGTTCACAGAACGGTAATTATTAGAGGTGAGATGGTTAATTTGGATTATAATAACGAACTAAATAAAGCAGAGGAGGAGATACTGGAGTTTATGAATAAAGAAGAACTTGGAGTAATTGTTTATCAGAGTATTGAATCGAAATTTGAAGGGCTATTTTTCTTAGGAGAGAAAGTTGATCGAAGTGTTTTTACAACTACAGATGTGGATTTATTAAAATCTTTATCAAATTATATCTCTTTAGCTGTCAGTCGTGCGTTTTTATATGAAGAAATTCAGGATTTCAATAAGACTCTTAAGCAAAAGATTGATAAAAAAACAAAACAGTTAAAGCAGAAATTTTTAGAATTAAAGGAAGTACAGAAACGTGAGCGAGATATGTTAGATATTCTTGGTCATGAGCTTAGGACTCCTTTATCTATTATAAAGAGTGCTTTGGGGCTTATTAAAATGAGAGGTAAAGGTAAAGATTTTAAATATGGTGATGTAAAGAAATATGTTGAAAAAGGAGAGGAGTCAGTAAAAAGAGAGGTAAATATTGTTGAGAATATGCTTAGTGCAACAAAAATTTCTTCGGATCAAGTAACATTTAATTATGATGTAATTGATATGATAGATGTTATTAAAGACAGTATTGATGGAAATATCAAAAAGGCAAAAGACAAAAATCTATTTATAAAATTTGATAAACTGGATGGACCAGATAAGTCTTTTAGGAGTTATGGTGATAGGACTGCAACACAGCGTATTATGGATAATTTATTAAGTAACGCAGTAAAATATACAGATAAAGGCGGGATAACTATTAAAATTAATAATGATGATGATTTTGTAACTATAAGTGTTCAAGATACAGGTAAAGGTATTTCCAAGGAAGATATTAAAAAGCTTGGTCAAAAATTCTATCGTGTTGATCAATATACAGAAGATAGGAGAAAGAAAGTAAAGATGGTAAGACCAGGTGGAACGGGTATTGGTTTGTATGTAGTTTATGGATTGGTGAAGAAGATGAATGGTAAGATTTGGTTTGAAAGTGAGGTAGGAAAGGGAAGTACCTTTTATTTTTCACTACAGAAATATACTGGACAGAAAATTAATAATAGGAAGGATAAAGAAGTAGATATATTTAAAAGAAGAGGGTTGAAAAACTGATGATTTGTTAAATGTTGATATATGGGTTATATTATTAATTCGATAAACAAAATATCAAATTTAAATATAATAGATTAATTGATAGGTCTCAAAATATTTGATCATAGGAATAAACAGCATTTAAATTGCAGCTATAACTATCTCTCCATCATTTCATTAGATTTATTATCTTTGTGTATAACTTATTAATATTTTAAAGATGTTAACAAGTCAGTAATTTTTATTCCTAAATTATTTAAAAAGCAATATCATAGATATGAAATAGTATTTGACATTATTGTTTCCTACTATTAATATCAGTTAAATTGTCTGATTTATGGTTATTCCTCCACAATTAATATAAATTACCTCAGTAAATTTTATTTATTAAATAATAATTTATGGAATTAATATTGAGTATTTCTATGTATGTATTTTCATTATTTATTTTTGTTAGTCCTATTTATGCAAATGAAGGTGAAGCTATTGAAATTGGCAATTTAAATAAAGTATTGTGGGATATCGTTGCTACTATACAATTTTATTCAATACCGATTGTGGCAATTTCTATAGCAGGAATTGGTTTAACTATAGTATTTTCGGGTGATGATACTGCAAAAAAGGAGAATTTGAAGGAGTGGATAGTAAAGATAGTTATTGGGGGTATTTTGATATTTAGCTCGGCGACTATTGCCCGAATTATTAAGAATAGTATAGGTGTAATTTAACTTGTTAGATAATAATATTGAAAATTAAAAATTTACTTGTATTATTATTCTTGTTTATTATCATATTTTGTTCTTATTTTAAGGGAAATGTATGGGCTCAGGAAGATGAGATTCAGCAAGAATATGAAATATCTGAAACAGAAAAGCAACAGATATTAGGAATTATAGATAGTATAAAAGAGGGCATTGATCTTTTTAGTGATACTTTTTCGACATTTGTTATTTATACTCCAGATGTTACGAGCGATCCGATTGATATATTGGGGAAATATGAAATAAAGAATACTTCAATTTTTCGTAATGTACTAATTGGAATTACGACACCTGTACTTGCAGTATTTATTATTTTTAAAGGTATACAGTTAATAACTTCAGATGAATCAAGTATTAAAATAAGAGAGTTTGTTTATCGTGTTATTGGGGTAATTTGTCTTTTTTTGCTTTCAAATTTCATTTTTGCTTATTCAATTAAGATTAATAATTTATTTATTGAATCAATAACTGATGGAAATAATTTCTCTGAGTATTTGATAGATTATTTCGCTCTAATCGAAACGAGTATTAAAGAAGGGAATATATCGGATTATGCCTTTTTTGAATTTAATCCAGTTGTCCAAGGTGTTGGATCAGTTACTAGCTTGCCATTTACAGTACCTCTATTTTTGATGTTTTTAATATTTATCTTTATTGGCTTGCAGTTTATTATTCGTTTTATTACGTTGTATTTTCTTAGTATATTTTATCCATTAATTATACCTTTTATATTATTAGAATCAACAGAAGGAGTAGTCTTCTCTTATTTTAGGGTATGGTTTTCGTTTTTAATACATCAGCCAATTTTTATAATTGGTTATTCTTTAGTGATAAATATAGTTGACGGGATGCTTACAAATGGGGCAAATTTTAACTTGTTGTTGACTTACATTGGAGCAATGATTTTTTTATCAAGTATTAATGTTTTTATAGGTAAGATTTTAAGCGAGTCATATATAAAGCTTAATTCAAATATAAAAGTCGCTGCTAAAAGCTTATTTAGTGATAGAGGATTAGCATTTCAAAATCAGGGTGGATCTGCGAGGAGTATTGTTAGCAGATCAAATGGAGTAAAAACAAGAAATCATTATTCTAATATGTCAAATAATCGAAAAGTTTTAAAGGATTTTTATTGTAATAGCAGGGTTGATGTAGCTTTGGGTAGAAAGAAGAAAGCTTTGAATGGAGTTAATGATAAAAGAATTAATAAAGGGAGATTAAGAGGAGATTTAAAGGTAAAGAAAAGGAGTATTAGTGGCAAGTTACCAAAAGTTAACAAAATTATCTTTAATAAAAATCATTTATCAGAATTAAAGAAAGAGATTCATAGAAATGGGATTGTTATAAATTATCATGATATAGATTTGAATATTATAAGTATAAAAGGGGATATATATATTTTTAAGGATAAAGAGAATTCAATTGTATATAACTATCTATCCCTTGAGGATGCAGAAGCTGATGATGTGAATAAAGATGAGTTGAAAAAGGTAAATACTAAAGATTTTAGACTATTAGATTTAAATAAAGATTTAATTAAAGATTTCGATCCTGGGATTATTAGCAGTAAGAAGATAAAGATTTGCAAAATCAGTGAGTTAAAAAAGTTTATTGAAGATAATAAGGATAGATTAAAAGAAAATAATATTGATGGAATTGCTGTATATGTAGTAAGTAGATTAAATAAAGATAGAAGTATATTTAGAATTAATTCTGTGAACGTTTAATTTATGAGTCAGATAAGAATCTATAAAGTAAAAATAAGAGAAAATGTATTACGAAGTGTATTCTTTACTGATAGAAATATTATTATTGGATCAATTGTTTTGGTTGATGGAGCTTTATTTGTGTTGATAAAAGCTCTAGATAAAAGCTTATTAATTTTTTTAGCTATGGCATTGGATATGTTATTGATTGCAATAGCGAATATTAGAGTGGATCGGCAGCCATTATACAAAATTTTAAAAAGATATATTTTTTTTATTATTAGGGATCGAGATGAAAGATTTTAAAATTATTGACAATCTGATTATTTCTAAAGATAGTATTTCAGCGATTTTTGAGATAGAGCCTTTTGATATAGCCTTATTATCTGAACAGGATAGGGCTACTTTTTACCAAAAGATTTGTCAGGCTATAAATGTTATAGCTGGTCAAGTGCAGATTTTAGCAATTAAGGAGAAGGCCAAGATATGTGATTATTCACAGCATTTAAATTATGTATTAAGTAAAGCTGAAAGTAAGAAGGAAAGATTGATAAAGAAATATACCAAAGAATTAACAAAGATAGTTAAAAACGGAAATATATTAATTTTGAAATATTATTTAATTTTTTCTGTTGCTAATGATATTTCAAATTCTGTTCATGTAATTGAAGGGATAAATAAGTTAGAAAACAAAATTGAGAGATTTACGGATGTGTTATTTCAGGCAGGAATAGAAGTGTCTCAACTAGTTGATGATTATTTAATTAAGTTCGTAAAGAAGCAACTTAGATGAAGAAAAAGAGGATTGATTTAAGTAAAAATGTTAGGTATTTAAAAATTCCAGTTTGGATTTCTCCTTCAAGTATTAAGAAATTTTTTCAGAAGGTACTTGAATATATTAAGAAGAAAAGGGATTTTAATAAGGAAGTAAAAAGATATATGAATAAATCAATAAATATGATTATTGAGAGAAGAAAGAATAAATTATTTATAAAGATTGATGGCTCAAGGAAGTACCAGGCAGAAGATTTGAAAGAGGAGGATAGGCAGGTAAGATTAGGAGATAAGTATATTCGAGTCTATTATTTGGCTGACTTACCTCCTTTTTTAAGTCCTTATGTCTTATTTAACCTAGTTAATTCTCAAATTCCTTTCAAAATCTCTATGTTTATCAAGAATACTGAAAGCGGCGTTCTTATAAAAAAGGCAAGGGAAAGATTATCAGTTCTTGAGATGCAGCAGAATGACAGATTAAAGAAAGGTAAAGTTATAAATCCAAAGATCGAAAAAAGTATTGAAGAAATTAGTATATTTATTAATGAGCTAGTCCATGAAGTCGAAAAGGGTTTTTTATTTTCTTTTTATATAGGTATAGAGGCAGAGAGTATGAAAAAGTTAATGAAACTTCATAATTTTTTCCAAAATCTTGCTGATAGTATGGAGTTTACTTTTAACACTTATTCATTTGATCAAAAGAAGGCATTCTTATCTTTATTACCTTTTAATCAGGATTTAGTAGGAGAGACTAGAATTTTACAAACAAGTGCAGTTTCATATTTGATGCCTTTTCTTTCAAAGCAGCTGAATGATCCAAACGGAGTTTTTTTGGGTTTTAATGCATATAATAAGAGTATTGTATTAATTGATATATTTAAGGCTAGAAATAGTAATATTAATATATTTGGAACATCAGGGTCGGGAAAGACAGTTACTGCTAAGTTGCTTGCTTTAAGACTTTTTATGAATAATGTTCAGATACTTATTATTGATCCTGAAGGTGAGTATTCAGAGTTGGCTAGGAGTATAGGTGGTGAAGTAATTGAGTTCTCAAGAGATAATGGTATCAATCCATTCTATATCGGTAGTTCAGAGGAAGAAGATATATTAAATCATATATCGATTTTAAAGACGTTTTTTAAATTCTTTGTTCCAGAAGATAAATATGATATGGCTGTGCTAGATAAAAAGCTGATTAAATTATATAAAAATGGAGTTCAGGACTATCAAGAATTATTGAAACTTCTAATGAAGGTTCATTCTCCAATGTATGAATATTTAGCTGTTCTAGAGAAGGGGAGCTTGAAGGGAGTTTTTAATAGTAAGAAGAAACTTAATTTGGATAGTGAGTTTATAGTATTTGATATTTCTGACTTAAATGAAGAAGGTAAGAGGGCTCCTGCGATGTACCTTTTGACATCATTAATATGGAATTTAGTAAATAAGAACAATGGTAAAAAAAGAATGTTATTTATTGACGAGGCTCATAATTTACTTATAGATGAAGATACTTCAGTTTTTTATAAGGATATTGTTAAGAGAGCACGTAAAAGGAATTTAGGAGTTGTATCTGTAACACAAAATATTGAAGATTTTATTGATAATGAATACGGGAAAGGAATACTGACTAACGCTGAGACAACAATCCTTTTAAAGCAGTCATATGCAACACTATCTATGATCGGGGATATTTATCCGGTTACTGAAGAAGAAAGAGATCAATTGGGTTCTCTTTCAATAGGAGAGAGTATACTTTTTAGAGAAAAAGAGCATGTTCGTTTAAGTATTTATCCAATGTCATTTGAAATGAGATTAATTGATAGTAAATGATTTAAGTTATTATTTTTCTTATGTGTTTTTATATTCTCATAAAAAAGGGAGAAATGGTTTTTGTAAAAAGTATTTTGTTCTTGTTATTGTAATTTCTATTTTGCTCTTTTTTATGGCTGGTACGAATAATGAGGTGATAGGTACACCTAAAAATATCCAGATATTAGAGATGCCGGAAGTACTAAAAGGTTACAGAGAGAAAGGTTTTGAATCCAGAATAAGGATACCAGTAAAGAGTCCTTTAGGAGGGGAGTGTCTAGAATATACTAATATAACAAGTGATTTTTATAATATGAGGAATGTTAATACCCCAAAAGAACACATGCATCAGGCTTTAGATATTGTACCAACTAAAAGCTATTACTCTAATAATCAGGCATATCGATTAACGAATGGGGATATAATTTTATTTGCGACTATAGATGGAGAGGTTATATTTAGTGATGATTCTGATAAGGCAGCTGGATTAAATGTTAGAATTATTAATGATAATGGGGATCTTGAAGTAGGTTATGCTCATCTTAAGACCAGTTTTGTTAGAACAGGGGATTATGTACAAGCTGGGATTCCAATTGGAGTTATGGGTACAACAGGAACAGCTTCTACAGGGGTTCATGTTCATTATTGGGTTGCTGAAATTCTTTATGAAGGATCATGGCCGGAACCTGTTGATCCGCTTCCTTATATTTTGAGTGCTTGTAATTAGGACTTATCTTTTATTGTCTTTATTATCTTATCTAAATCTCCGTCAATTATTGACTTGAGATTATGCCATGATTTTTTAATTCTATGATCTGTAACTCTGTTTTGAGGGAAATTATATGTTCTTATTTTAGCTGATCTATCTCCGGTTTTGATAGCGGATTTTCTTATTTTTGACAGTTTTTCTTCTTTATTTTGATTTTGTATATCAGCAAGTCTTGATGCAAGAACTGAAAGTGCTTTTTTCTTATTCTTATGTTGAGATTTTTCATCTTGGCATGTAACTACAGTACCGCTTGGAATGTGAGTTATTCTTACAGCAGAGTCGGTTGTGTTCACGCTCTGGCCGCCAGGACCTGACGATCTATACACGTCGAATTTTAAATCCGCAGGGTTTATATTGACTTTAGGATTATTAATTAAAGGAAAGACAACTACAGAAGATGCTGATGTGTGTATTCTTCCTGAGCTTTCTGTTACGGGAATTCTTTGGACTCTATGGACGCCGCTTTCGTATTTTAATTGATTATATGATTTTTTTCCACTAATTTGGAAAATTATCTCTTTAAATCCGCCTTTATCGGATTGATGTTTAGACATAATATTTACTTTCCAGCCTTTAGATATAGCATATTGAGAGTACATTCTGAATAAGTCAGAAGCAAATAAATTAGCTTCTTCACCACCGGTACCTGCACGTATCTCAACTATACATTCGTTTATATTTTTTTTCTTTGGTCCATTTTTGAGATTATCCAGTTCACCTAGACAGTTTTTCTTTTTGGCTTTAAGTGCTTTTAATTCCTCATTAGCTAAATTAACAAATTCTTCATCAGTTTCATTTTCAGACATCTTTTTAGCTTCATCAATTTGTGTATAGATATCAATTAATTTCTTGATTATTGCAAGTTCCTGCCTTTTTTCATTTAAGCTTTTAGATATTTTTTTAATCTTTGATAGGTTATTAATAATATCTGGAGATGCAGATTTATTTTCCAAATTTTTTATTTCTTTTGTTAATTTTTTATTCTTCTGTTGTAGATCTTTTTTGTTCATGATATAAAATATAGATATTGTTTTATTATTTTGGAAAATTGTATCACTAATAGGGGATTAAATCTATTCTTGCTTAAATTTCTTCAGCATATCTTTAAGAGTTACCTTTTTACCGGCTTTAATTTCATTTACTTTTGTTCTTCTTTTTGCCTGTTTTTTCTTTTTATTTATTACTTTAGCTTTTTGTGCGGCTTTTTTCTTTGCTTTAAATTTCTTTACTAGGTTTTCAGTATCTACTAATTTTTGTTTACCTGTATAGAAGGGATGGCATTTAGAACAAAGCTCTACATTTATAGATTGTACTGTTGATCCAGTAGTAAATGTGTTCCCGCATGCACAAGTTACAACAGTATTTTTATAATATTTTGGGTGTATTTTCTTTTTCATAATGATATTAGCTCAAAAACTAAGTTATTATACCATGGAAATATTATTTAGCAAGGCTTGGGGATATATTTTATGGGCTTACAGTAGTTGCCTGTGGTAGCATTATAGAAATGCAAGCTCCTTTATATTTTTCATATTTAGCTTGAACATCGGTTGCTAGATTGTTAAGGATAGCAGGGGGTATACCATTTGATAAACGGAAAACTTGTTCGGGTGGTACACTCGGGGAAGTTAAACAAGCGATTCTTCTTATTAATCTTAATCCTATCCCACTACCTTCTGTTGTTGATTCAACTTCACTACCACTAAGAATTTTTTCTATGGTTCTACCTTCAAATCCAGGACCATTATCAACAAATGTAACTAAGAAGTAAGGATCTCCTTCAACTCTTACTTGTGATACTATAATACCAATATCCAAATTATCAAGTTCTGTTTTTCTATCTTGAGCTTGTCTCCATACTTTGAGTGCGTTTGTTACTAGATTTCCGATACCAGCTTCGGTACTGCCTGAAAATTCGAACGTTCGTGGATCTTGTATACTTTCTTCAGTTACCACTTCTATATGAACTAAATCTTGCTCATCTGCACGTAAGCTGTCCATTATTAGTTCAATTTCTGATGTAATGGCATCTAGTAAAGTAATTGTTACTGGTTCTGCAATTTCTGCTCTTGCTTTTGCATATTGAACGAGTTTTTTCGTTATAACACTGGCTGCTTGAGTATTTCCAGATCCTGACTTAGATAGGTGCATTATTTCCAATAATCTTTTGGTAATTTCTTCTTGATTAACATGATTTTTTGCTGTTAACTTTCCATGTAATTCCGTTGATATTTTTGTAATTAACTGAAACGAACCAACAATTACAGTATTGGCATTTCTAAGGTCATGTTCTGCAATTGCGACAAGTCCTGTTATTATTTCTCTTATTTCTGCAGATAGTCTTGCTTTATCATTGTATGCTCGTTCTAATGCATTACCAAGTACGTCATCAAAAAAGAATAGAAAAGCTTCAAAGAATCTACTTATCATTCTGACTGGATCTACAGCTTCTTGTAAACCTATTTGCAAGACCATGCCTTTGGGACTTATATCATCGTAAGGTATTGTGATAGTAGAAGCTGGATTTTTATATTTACTATCTTGATCTCTTCTTGCTCTAATATAAACTACACCTGTATCAATAAAGATCTGGGCATCTTTAAGAATTAACTGTCCATGTAGTAAGGAACCCATTTCGGCTTTTTTCGAGAAGGTAATGCATTCTCTTGCTTGAGATAATGCTTTTAAACCTTGGTAAAGTAATGCAGCTTGAGGCGAAACTTTTTTTCTGTCATTAATAAAGGAAATAACCATCTCACCATCTTTTATATGGCTAGTTATAGGACATCCGGCTAGTTTTGCAAGAACATTCAAAGAAAGCGGATGTAGTTTAGGTTGAGGAAATATTTGTTCAGCTGAATCTGCATAAATGCATAGAGATGCTATAGCTTCTTCTAGTGTTAGCGTTGGACATATTGCTGGATAAATTGATCCGGATTCTCCGTCTTCTGCTGTTACTTCTAAGATGTTATGTGCAGCACTGATTGGAATTTTTTTACTTATTCTAGGTAATTCTTCAAAAGGTAATATAGCATCAAAAGCATATAGGGATGCCCACTTAATCAAACTGATAAGGGTATCTTCAGGAGTAATTCTATTAAATAGGTTTGGTCTAACAAAGCCCCTTGCTTCTCTGACAGCCTCTCTAACTCTCGATGCTGATACAATATGTGGTTCTCTACGATTTAATATCGGTATGCATATAGTTTCTAGCCATTGAAATATTACTTCGTCTGGGGTTGGTAAAGTATAACTACAGGCAACTGGAAGATTTTCTTCCGCTTTTTCTCCATCTCCTAGTTGTTGATTATCTGGTGTACTTGCTTGAACCACAAGTTTAAGTTAAAATATATTATATATGAATTATATATTATTTATAATTAATTGTCATTCTTTCTAGAAATACAGTTTTCTGGGGTATAGAAATCATATTTAACTATTATTCAGAATACCCTAAATTATAGCATATCTACTATAATTTGTTAATATATTACTATATGTTATTCCTTAGTATCTTTATCGCTTCCTCTAACTTTATTTCCTTTTGTTTTTTTTCTTTGAGATCCTTTAATTGAATAGTATCATTTTTCATCTCATCGGGACCGATAATAATTACATAAGGAATATTTTTCCTGTCAGCATATTTTAACTGTTTATCAAGCTTCTTATCTTCTAGATAAGTTAGTGTGTTAATTCCCTCTGATCGAAGTTTGGCTGCAATATTAAATGAATATTTTTTAGTATTTTCGCTGAAAATGGTTACAAGTACCTTAGTATAAGTTGATAGGGCAGGGAGCAGGTCCCAGCCTTTTAAGAATTCAAGTAAAGTTACATCACCCATTGCAAAACCTGTTGAAGGCATTTCGTATTCATTTCCAAAGATATTAATCAGCTTATCAAATCTTTCTCCTCCAAACATAGATCTGTTATTTGAAGGATTCATATCGAAGACTTCATATACAATGCCGTCACTATAGTCAAAACCTCTGATAATAGATGGATCGAATTCACAATATTTGTCTAAATCATAATCTACTAGTTGTTTTTGAAGTTCTTTGAGTGTTAGAAAGCCTTTGTTTTTATTTAGTATATCTTGAGGTATAGCTTTTACTAAATTAGTTGAATTTGAGATTGAACCTTTTGATTTCATAAAGAATTTTATTCTATCTATCATTCCATTTTCCAATCCTAAATCTTTAAGCTGAGATTCGAACTCTTTATTACTGATTTTTTTCATTTTATCCATTATTCGTCTTGTTTTTATTTGTGTTTCTTTATCAAGTTTTAGTGTGTCTTGAAGTAGAGCTTTGATTAATTTCCTGTCACTGTAATAGACTCTAAATTGTTTTTCGTTTGCTCCAAACTCCTTCATTATATCTATCATTGCAGAGAATATCTCTACATCGGCTTCAACTTTCATGCAACCGAATGTATTCATCTCGAGCTGGTAGAATTCGCGTCCTCTTCCTTTTTGAGGTTTTTCTGCTCGCCAATTACTTCCTATCATAAACCATTTTATTGGTTTAATGAGTTTATTGTATCTTTGGGCAAGCATTCTAACAGTTCCAGGTGTTAATTCAGGACGCACAGCCAGCCTTCTTCCGCCTCTATCTTTTAAAGTGAACATTTGTTCACTAACAATTTCTTCTCCGGTCTTTGCTGCAAATATTTCATATGGTTCAATTATAGGAAAATCGTACTCTTCAAAACCATATCGTTTGCATACCTCTTTCCAAGTATCAAATATGTAATTTCTTATACGCATATCATCAGGATAGAAATCACGGGCTCCTTTGTATGGTTGAGTTGATAATTTAGCATTCTTTATATTTTTTGATTGTTGAATTTGTTTATTCATGATTATGTTTATTTAATCTAAAATTAGAATATTGTGGATAATTAAATTAACGAATATTCTAATAAACGCTCTATCATTGATTGTAATATTTAATTTTTTATTTGACAAATATAATTTTAATTAGGTTATTAGTAAGTTATATATTTCCATAATTAATATTCAGTTTTTTAAAAAAAATTAAATGTATTTACAGAGTTAATATTATTTAACATTAAAAATATAATTTTCTTCATTGTAGGTATTTAGTTCTGTTAAACTTATCTTTATTATACTAATATTTCGAAATTATTTAGTACTTCTAAATTATATCCCGTATCTCTACAAAAAAATATTTCGCTTTGTTATTATGTTTTTTAGAGATACGTAAAAAAATCTACATGAGAGTAGATAATAATCTATAGACCGGCGGTGCCAGTTTATAAGTATTATATTTTTTATTTGTTTTTAGGTTTAAGTTAGTTATCTAAAACTTTATTTTAATAAAGTGTAATATTAGTATAGTGCTTTATTAAAATAAAGTCAAATATATGGTAATTGTATAATTTTCTATTAATAGTAATCTTCATTTACGACAATGGAGATAATTAAAAGTTATTTTTAGGGTTTGTAAAGAGAATTGATAAAGATATTTATTCTTCTATTATTGTATAGCCTGTATCATGAAGTATTACTTGAAGAGTTGAGAGAGTAGAGGATTTAGATTCCTGCATGATATCACTATCTTGTTCAATAGCTTCTTGTGCTTTTGAAGAAAGTTCTTCCAATGCAAGATTATAATCTTCATTTTCGTCTTCAGCTAATAACTTTTTGAGGATGCCACTTTTTGTTGAAACTTCTATATCACCATTAAGACTTACATTGTATATTTCTGCATCAGGCACATTTATTTTAATAGTTCTATTAGAAGTATTTATTGTTAGATCTTCAGAAGTTAATTGAGATAAATCGACTCCTATATCTACCTGCATTAATCCTTCTGCAGTAATTTCATGTCCCCACCAGAAGTTCGACCAAGCAGATCCTTGATCTATTATTATTTCAGATGATTGTTCTGTTATAACAGTATGTGTTATTAGAAAAGAATGTTCCTTTATTCTTTCTAAAATCACTGTTGAGTTTATTATTTGTTTCTCAGTATTCTCTTTATTTATTTTTATTCCAATGATTGTACCAATAGTAACGCCTAAGAAAAAACCAATAGTTAAAGCAATGATTGATGTTAAAAAAAGTTTTTTCATTTTTTTCTAATTTTTAATCTTTTCAAAAGTAATTTGTATCCACCTTCCCCATATTCTAACCATCTATTAATTCTAGCAATAGTTGTGCTGCTCATACCAGTTTGTTTTTCAATTTCTTGATATGTAGAACCACTGAAAAGCATGTTTGCTACTTTCCATCGCATAGAAAAAGTTTTAATTTCAGGGATTGTTAATAAGTCACGGAAGAATTTTTCAGTCTCATTTATGTCTCTTAATTTAATTATTGCATTAAATAGGTTTTCTATATCTTTATTTAGCCACTTAGGAGTTGTTTTGTTATGTTTGACCATGTCTTTATTAATTTAGATTGATAAAGTGTAAATATAGTAACGTATTTTATACTTTATGTCAATAACTTTAAATATATTGTGAATAGTAGTATTATATGCTAGTATTACGTTGAAGTAAGAGTATAAATTTTGGTTTATATTTAATTTTGTAATCCACGGAATTTTGAATTTTGTTGAATCTTTTCGAAATAAGATTGATAAAGAACCTAAATTAAAGATAATATTAAGGGGGTTATTAGCTATGACTTTCTTAATTGGTTTATATTTAGTGTTGTATCCTTTCTTTCCAAGATTGGAGTATGTATTTAAGAAAGATAATAAGGTATATCCTTATGAAACTAGGTTAGAAGGAATATTAAGTTCAGATGGAAATAATGAATTTGAGAATAATAATGCTCCTGAAGAAAATAGACTTGTAATTCCAGCTATTGATGTTGACATGCCTATTATTGAGGGAGTTAATGATTCTGTTTTAGATCTTGGTGTTTGGCATAGACCAGCAACTGGATTTCCGGGATCAGGGAATATGGTTTTAACTGGTCATCGAGTTGGTTATGCATTTTTGCCTGAAGATGTAAAAAATTCGACTTCATTTTATAATTTAGATAAACTTCAGATAGGGGATTATGTAATTGTTTACTGGAATCAGATAGAGTACGATTATCAGATAAACGATTATGGTGTAGTTGATAAAGAAGAAGTAAGCATTGAAAGTCAGGATGGAGAGGAGAGATTAACTTTATATACATGCCATCCTATTGGTCAAAACACAAAGAGGTTAGTTTATTATGCAGAGCCTATTGAACTAGAATTAGATAGTGAGAATTAATTTATTAAAAACACATATATGAAGATTAAATATTATGGAAATTCATGTTTCCTTTTAAAAACAAAGAAAGCTAAGTTAGTAACAAATCCAAAAAATGCTGGTGCGAAGATTAATTTGAAAAGAGTTAAACCTGATATCGTACTCCTAACTCATGGTAATAAGGTGTCAGAAAATAATCACTATATAATAAATACTCCTGGAGAGTATGAGGTAAAGGAGATATTAGTTTATGGATATGTATCGAATAATAAAGGTAGCCAAATAAATGCCGATATTTATATGATAGATGTTGAAGGTATAACTCTTGGATTTATTGACGGAGAGGTAGCTTCAGTTAAAGGGAATATATTGGATGAGATGGGCATAGTGAATATATTGTTTGTATCCTTGGCCGATAATCTGAAAATGAAACTTTCTAAATTGACTGACCTTGTTAATAAGATTGATCCACAGATAGTTATACCTATGGATTATAGCAAAGAAGTCCTTACTAAATTTACAAATTCATTAGGTGTTAAGGGTTTTGATAAGGAAAGTAGTTTGATTGTAAAGAGTAGTGATTTCGAGGGTGAAGATATACCGATAAATATTGTTGTAATAGAAAAGTAAGATTTAAAATAT